>JGI12316J15309_10004984_pt1 | contig 131955 bp, 97 predicted proteins | sample MarCyaLeptolynsp_FD_15309 | JGI IMG/M metagenome (IMG submission 15309)
TATTCGGGTGGGCCTCGCCTTGGTTGGCGCTGGCCTCGTTTCAGGTTGCGGAGGCGACGACCTCGAGTGCGGTGACGGCACCGCCGAAGTCGACGGCACCTGCGTCGCCGGCGGCGACGACACCACGCCGCCGACCACCGCCATTTCGCCGGATCCGGGCACCTATCGAACCGTCGGCACCGTCACGCTCACGGCCGACGAGCCGGCCATTATCTTCTTCACCACCGACGGCACCGAGCCCGGCATGGCCGCCCTCGGTGGCTTTAGCCCGGTCACCCTGCCCGCCCTCGAGGAGGGCACCGAGATTCGGTTCTTTGCCATCGACGACGCCGGCAACCGCGAAGCCACCCAGACCGCGGTCTACACCATCGACCGCGTCGCGCCGGCGCCCGCCTGCGGCTTCACCGCGTCGGCGACCGACCTCGACGCCACCGTGTCCTGGACCAACCCCTCCGACGACGACTTCGGCGGCTCCATTGTCGTTCGCTACGACGCGGTCGCCGCGGCTGGACGTCCGGTCGGCGGCGACTTCTACAGCGTCGGCGACAACCTCCCCGGCGGTGGCGAGGTCATCTTTGCCGGTACGGACTCGTCTCTCACCGACACCCTGCCCGCCGCCACCGGCGCGTACACCTACGCCGTCTGGACCCACGACGCCCTCGGCAACTACAGCATCGCGTCGTCGCCGCTACCGCTGGGGACCGACCTCGGGTCGCAGACTGCGACCGTGACCGTGGACCTGGCCACCAACGCCGTCACCATCGACCAGCAGCCCGCCGGCCTCGCGCTCCAGGTGACCGCCAACTACAACGCCGGCACCCAGGCCCTCGGCCTCGAAATCAACGCCCGCAACAACACCCGCCGCCACCTGTTCAACTTGCGCGTCGAGTCGACCAACGTCACCACCCAGGGGGGCGGCGTCTTTGGCGGCGTACCGCCGGCCTCCGCTACCTTCGGCAACCCGCTGGCCACCGACGGCTCCGGAACCGCCAACCTCGGCCTCACCGGCGTGCCCAACAGCGCCGCGACCGCCACCGTCGAGCTCGAGCTCGAGTCGGCGCCCTACATTCTGTCTGGCGGCAACGCCGTGGACTCGAGCGGCGGCTCGAGCAGCTTCGGCCTGGATATCAACTTCGGACGCTCCCCGCGCGACGTGTTGGTCAACCCGCAGGGCACCCAGGCGCTGTTTACCCAGAAAAAGGGTGCGGCCAAGATCTTCGACCTGGTCGGATTCGAGCAGGTCGGTGACATGGAGCTCGAGGACGGCTGGATGATGGCCGGCGCTTACAGCAACGCCGGCGTGCCCTTCGTCATCACCCACGGGTTCGCGCACTGGCAGGGCCCGATCGGAGACGGCAACGCCGGGCTCGCCGAAAACCCGCTGGTGTTGCACGAGCTGAACCCGATCACCATGGAGGCGGTCCGCTCGTTCGAGTTCCTGCGCGAAGAGGGCGCCACGCCGCGCAGCCTTCTGTTCTTGCCCGACTGCCGCACCGCGGCGGTTCTGGTCGGCAGCAGCAACATCAACATCGGCAACAAGCTGGTGCTGATCGACCTCAACGCGATGGAAGTCACCAGCGTGATCGATTTGCCCCAGCCGACCGCCGGGCCCGCGCTCGCCGAGCGCGCGGCAGCGTCCGCCGACGGAAGCACGATTTACGTCGGACTCAACAGCAATGCCCGGGCACTGCAGGATCCCACCGCCACGGACGAGGACGAGGACGAAAGAGATCTGCTCGGTGGCGGCGGCGGCAACGAACGCAGCCGGATTCGCGTTCCTCTGCTCATTGTCGATGTCGCCAGCGAGGACGTCACCGAAGTTGACATGCCCGAGGGCGGCCTGGTGGCTACCGGCATTCTGCCGGTCGGCGACATCGTCTACTACGCGTCGCGCTCGACGCGCAGTGGCGGTACCACGGCTCCGGTGGTCGCCGTCGACACGGCCAACAGCAACGCCCTGTCGACGGTGGTGTCTTCCGACGACCTGAACACCGGCGGCGCCGGCAACATCGTGCTGGCACCCGAGGGCGACGTGTTCGCCGTCTGGCCCGCTGGCCGAACGTCCACATCGGCCCTGGTGGTCGATCTGGCAACCGGCACGCTGGTCGACGGAGCCCAGGTGCCCAGCCTCGACGTGACCCCACACGGGGTGAGCGCTACGCCCTTCTAGGCAGCGAGCGGCACTTTTCGTCGCGCAACGGCGAGCGAGCTCGATGCTCGCTCGCCGTTTTTGATCTAACGTGGTGACCGTGGGGCGATTGGGGATCCTGGTGCTGGGAGCGTTGCTCGCGTTCGGATGCCGGGGAGAGCCGGAGCCGACGCCGACTCCTCCGGCGAAAGCCGAAGCGGCCGCGCCGGCTCCGGGCGTGAAAATCGACCTCGAAGTCGACGGCGTGGCAAAGCCTCCCCTCACCATCGAGCCAGCCGACGCGCCGCGCGACCTCCGGGACCTGGCCGCCACGACCGGTTGGGCGGAGTTGCGCGCCAAGAGCGCAACCGGGCGCGAGGTCATCGTCGACCTGGAAAAGTTCGCCGACAACCCGCTGCTGGTGACCACCGAACCGAGCGGCGTTCTGCGCCTGACCCTGCACCGGGGCTCCCGGGCCAAACCCGGGGTGCCGGTGCTGGCGGTCAGCAAGTGGACCAGCCTGGAGGGCCGCTCGCCAGGGTATGAACCCCAGCGCGCCTCCGTTCCGCTCGTGATCGACCGCTTCGGCCGCGACCAGGAAGTCACCAGCGACGCCTTCGCCGGACTGCCCGGGACTGCCTGGCGAAGCGCGCCCAAGGAGGCCGCGTCGGCTCGGCGCCTGTCCGACGTTCTCGGACTGGCCGGCAGTTTCGACCGGGCGACGTCACTGGAGATTCGCGATGCCAAGGGCAACTCGTGGACCCTCGAGGGCCCGGACCTCTCGGCCCTCGACGCGATTCTGATGAAGTTCACCAACAGCGGGGTCTACAACCTCAAGGGCCCCAAGAGCCTCGCGGTCGCCCAGGGCACCACCGAAGACGACTGGCGGGTCCGCGACGTGCGTTTGCTCCGCCTGGTCCGGTAGCCTTCCGCCGCACGAATGCGGCCCCGAGACCTGGCGCCACGCGGACGCCTGGCTATCATCGCCGCATGGCGCTCGTAACAGACAAGCCGGTGTGCGTCACCGGCGCCTCGGGATACATCGCCTCCCACATCGTGGCGCAGCTGCTCGAGCGCGGCTACCACGTGCGGGGGACGGTTCGCAAGACCGCCGCGGACTACCCGTTTTTGACGGAGCTGCCGGGCGCCGACGAACGCCTCGAGCTGGTCACCGCGAGCCTGCTGGACGAAGGCTCGTACGACCCCGCCGTCGCGGGCTGCGACTACGTGATGCACACGGCCAGCCCTTACCAGGTAACCGTTGCCGACCCGCAGCGCGACCTGGTCGACCCCGCCCTGCAGGGCACGCGCAACGTGCTGGGGTCGTGCGCAAAGGCCGGCGTCCGGCGCGTCGTCTTGACGTCATCCATGGCGGCCGTCACCGACGAGCCCGAAACCGGTCACGTCTACACCGAGGACGACTGGAACGAGAAGTCCGGTCTGGACCGCAACCCCTACTACTACTCGAAGGTCGTCGCCGAGAAGGCTGCCTGGGGCATCGCCGAGGCCGAAGACACGCCGTTCGACCTGGTCGTCATCAATCCGTTCCTGGTGATCGGGCCGTCTCTGACTCCGTCGCTCAACGAAAGCCCCAAGGTCCTGGTCGACCTCCTCGCGGGACAGTTTCCGGCCCTGGTGGCCATCACCTGGGGCGTCGTCGACGTCCGCGATGTCGCCGCGTCCCATATCCTGGCCATGGAGACCCAGGCTGCCCAGGGCCGCTACGTATGCGCGGCCGAGACCGTGGACCTGCGCACCATGGTTGGCAAGCTGCGCGAGTTCACCGACGGCGGCGCGGGCTTCAAGCTGCCCAAGATGAGCCTGGAGGGCGGCTTCGGAACCGCCATGGTCAAAGCCCTGTCGATTTTTCAGCCCAAAGGCGTGCGCCAGTATCTCCGCACCCACCTGGGCCGCGGACTCGCCTTCGACAACAGCAAGATCAAAAACGACCTCGGCCTCGAGTTCTTGTCCATCGACCAGTCGGTGCGCGAGACCCTCTCGGATCTCGAGCGGTGGGGGCACATCAAGGCCCGCAAGCAGGCGGCCTAGCCATGAGCCCACGGCGAAACCGGCGGCGCATCGCCCTGATCTCGACGGGCGGTACCATCGAAAAGACCTACGACGAGCTGGCCGGCGTGCTCAAGAACGAGGTGAGCGTTCTCGACGTCATGCTCGGCCAGCTGTACGTCGAAGGCGTGACCATCGAAAAGGTCGCGCTCATGAACAAAGACAGCCTCGACATGAAGCCCGAGGACCACGACCTCATCGCCCGAACGGCCATCCACAAAGCCGACGAGTGCGACGGCGTGGTCGTCGTACACGGCACCGACCGGCTGGCCGTGACCGGCGAGCGTATCTTCGCGTCCTATTCCGAGCCCAAGGTCCCGATCGTGCTCACCGGAGCCATGCGGCCGTACCAGCTGCGCACCACCGACGCCCTGCAAAACCTGACCGAGGCGCTGCTCGCGGTGCAGCTGGCCGCGCCGGGCGTGTACCTGGCCATGCACAACAAGCTGCTCGAGTTTCCCGGCGTTCGCAAAGACACCGAGCGCGGCACGTTCGTCGCCGCCGATTGAGCTACTGGCCGGCGGCGGCCTTGGCCAGCCCCGCGAGGGCCCCGCTCACTTTGTCGAGCACCGGGTCGATTCCCTGCAGGCCGTGTCGCTCGGCGAGGCTGCGCGGATCTTCGTAGACCACGTGCGTCTTGCCGTCGGCCGTCTCGTACACGAGCATCTTCATCGGCAGATTGAGACCAACCGTCTGGCCAGCAGCCATGAGCTTGGTGCCGATCTTCGGGTTGCCGAAGATGACCACGGTGGTCGGGCGAAGCTCCAACCCGGCCTTCTTGGCGTTGGCCGCGTGGTCGACCACGGCAAACAGGGTGAGCCCCTTGGCCTCGATCGCTCCCTGAAGGGCGGCCACGGTTTCGGCCACGGATGCCTTGCTTTCGACCGAGACGCCGCCGCTCATGGAATCCGCCGCGTCCCCGGTCGCCGGAGCAGCCGCGGGCTCCGGTGCGGGTGCCGCCGGCTCGGCCGCTGGCGCCTCGGCCTCGACCACCGGTGGCTCGGCCTCGGGCGCCTTCTTTTCGCAGGCGGCCAGCGCCGTCACAACCGAAACCGCAATCACCAACCGAACGGTACATTTCCCCATCGGGGCCGAGCGTCGCCCACCGGAGGGCCAGCGCGCAATCCCGGCGGCGCGGGTTGCGCCGCGCCACCGCGAAAACGGACGACGCAGGGGACGCCCCGGACCTGTGCGCGAGTCTTTGGGTCGCCCATTTTGGCGTTGCCGGCTGCCGCTTGACCCCGCCGCCAGCAGGGGTAGGCTCGCGCCATGAGGGTCACCATCTGCCAGCTGCCCAACGACCGCGACGCGTTCGCTCGCGCGTGGTCGGCGCTCGTCGAACACGTGCAAACCGCGTCGAGCGAACTCGTCGTGCTGCCCGAGATGCCGTTTTCCACCTGGCTCGCGGCCGCCAAAGACGTCGCTCAAGACCGTTGGAACGCGGCAGTTCGCGCCCACGACGAAGCCATCGACACGCACCTGCCCGCGCTCGCGCCCGCGACCGTCGTGGCCTCCCGGCCGGTGGTGGACGCAGGCGTCAACCTGAACCGCGGCTTCATCTGGACCCGCGACGGGGGCGTGGTCGACGCTCACGACAAGTACTACCTGCCCGACGAGCCGGGCTTCTACGAAACCGACTGGTACTCGCGCGGCGACGGCACCTTCGCGCCCCGGCCGGCGGCGGGCACCACCCTCGGCTTTCAGATCTGCAGCGAGATGTGGTTCTTCGAACGCGGCCGCCACTACGGTCAACAGGGCGCGCGCGTCATCGTTTCGCCGCGAGCAACCGGGGCCTCGAGCGTGGAGCGTTGGATCACCGGCGGTCGCGCCCTCGCCATGACGTCGGGCTGCTTCGTGTTTTCCAGCAACCATTCGGGCCCCTGCGCGGCCGACGCCGACCTGGGCGGCGGCTCGTTTGCCGTCGACCCCGATGGCGAGGTGCTCGCGCGCACCACGGCGTCGACGCCGTTTGCCACGGTGGACATCGATCTGTCGGCGGCCGACGAAGCCCGGGCGACCTACCCGCGCTACATCGCGGAGTAGTCGCGCGCCGCAGCGGGGCCGCCTTGGGGCCCCGGCGCCCGCTACAGACCGAGTTTTTCGAACTGGGCGTAGGCCGCGCGGGTCCACACCTTGACCCGCTGCCGCTCCATCAGGCTGAGCGCCTCTTTGCCGGCGTTGTTGGCGGCGGCCCAGAAGCTCTTGTCGAGCCGGTCGATGCGCAGCATGGTGGGCTTGTGCAGCGAGCGCAGGCTCAGCACCGGAATCTCGAGCCCGGAAACCCGCTTGCACACCGCGCTGTCTTCGAAGATCGAAAAATCGGTGCCCCGGCCGCGGTTGAGCACGACCACGTAGTTCGCGTCGTCGCCGTAGCGATCGAGAAGGCGCTCGAGCAGGGCCACCGAGTCTTTGCCATCGTCCATGACGTGCCAGAAGACGACCTCGATGCCCAGCTCGCGAGCCAGGTCCAGCACGCCGCCGCTGTCGATCCAGTCGTGCAGCCCCGCCTCGGTCTGAGCGGCCAGGTCGACCAGGATCTGCCGCTGGTCGGCGCTGGCCGCCTCCATGATCTTGTCCAGGTCTTCGAGCTCGGCAATCTCGAGCGCTGTGGCAAAGCCCTCGTAGTAGCGCATGAGGGCTCCGTGGGAGCGGTCGGTGTCGAACCCGCGCCACGACTGGTTTCGGTCGATCCAGTACTGGGCCAGCAAGCGCGCGACCACCGACTTGCCGACCCCGCCCTTTTCCCCGCCAATGAAGTGGATGGTGCTCATGATGTCGCCGTCAGCGTGCCGGAGGCCGCCGGTTCGGGACAACGATTGAGCCGGCCTTTGTGGTGTCTTTTCGGCGACGGTTGAGCGCTGCGGATCGCGCCGCAGGCCGCAACCCGCGCCCCGGCTCTCCGGTAGCTACGCGAAATCCGGCCGGGCCAGGGTCCGGAGTGCGGACAGCGACGGAAGGAAAAGATACACGCCGCCGCGCACTCGAACGTAGCGCTGGAGCCCGGCGAGCCGGCGCCGCACCTTGCCCGGCTGGCCGTCGGGGATCGTGAAGTGTTCGTAGCGCTCGTCGCCGCCGCCGACCAGCGGATCGACCTCGCGGTGCAGTCCCTTGAAGCTGGGGTTCGACAGCCACAGCTGCTGTATGAACTCGAAACCGCGCGCGATGCTGGTCTGAAACGACAAGAACAGCAGCCCGCGCTTCGTGGCCTCGCCGTCGACCGGGCGCTGCATGCGCAGGGCGTCGTCGATCTTGACCTCCTCGCCGTACGACCGCCCTCGCCGCAGAATGCGATGCCGGTTGACCACTCCCATGCTCTCGTCGGCTGACCCGGCCAGGCTGTCGCGCGGATTGGCCCGGCGAATGTGACTGCCGAGGGGACATCGCCCACCCAGCTCGTCACCGTAGTCGCGAAAGCGAAACGAGTTGTCGATGGTTGCGCCATCCGCCACCCCCGGGTCGCGGTCCGGCGCCTCGACCACGGACACCCCGCTGCGCCAGCGCCCGACCGCGCGGGCCGCCAGCCACTCGCGGCGAGCGTCGACCGCCGCCGAATCCCCGCTGCCTACCTGGTCGACGGCCTGGGCGTGAAAGTACTGCCAGAAACCGGCGACGTCCTGCTCGAGCTTGCGAAACACCAGGTACGAACCGTTGGTGCCAAAGCCCCCCCGGGTCAGGCCGCTGGGCTTGCGGCCGTAGGCGTTTTCGAAACCGAGCAAGAACTCGCCGGTTGGGATTTTGTCTTCCCCGGGCCGCGGCGGTCGCGGCGCGCCCGCGACGTAGGGCTGCGACACGCCGTCGGCAAAGCCGAAGTGCTCTTTGTGGCGAAGGCTGCCGTAAAACGGCGCCGCGCACTCCGTGTGGAGCACGGCGCCCCCCGCCCGCTCGAGCTCGCGCTCGAGGCCCTCGAGCCGCCCGTGCAGCGCACTCGGGTCCGTCGGGCCCTTGGGCCCGCCAGCGGCGTACACCATGAGCAAGCCGTCGTATTGCTGCTCCTCGCGACCGAACTCCCAGTCGGTCGGGTCGTTCACGCCCGTGTCGCCGAGCACCCGCTTGCGGTTGTACATGCCCTGCTTGAGCTCGTCGGGAAGCCCTTCGATGACCCAGTCCGGCGCCGACAGCTTCTTGAGCCCGTGGTCCGTCAAGGCGATCTGCAGTCGGTGGTCGGCCGCCCGGCTCGGCTTGTGCACGGGCGTCACCCGCCCGGCGATGTCGCCGAGCCAGACCTTGGCAGCGGCCAGGTCTGCCGGCAGCCGAATGAGCGCGTACGCCGCGTGCGGCAGGTCGCCCCACGCGCTGAGCACGATGCCCTGGGTATCGTGAACGTCTACAGCCGGCGGAACCATTCCTGGAGCCCTCCGTCGGGCGCTGGCCCGGTCAAGTAGCGGCGAACGAACAGGTCGTCGCGAACGTTGCTTACGGTCGAGTCGGGGTAGCCGCTCCACCACAGCTCCGAGTCGCGCTGGCAACTCCGAGCCCACTGCTTGAAGGCCTCTTCGTCTTCAGCGCCGTCGAAGATGAGCCATTTGGTCTTGGGAAAACCGCGGGTGTTCGACCAAACGCCGGTGAGCCCGCCCGAAGCCCGGTCGATGAACTCGCCCAGGTACGACTCCCACGAAAAGTCGTAGTTCGAAAAGAACACCAGGCGATGCCGGCGATCGCGGCGGCGGACGCCGGGGCGCTTGTCGCGCAGAATCACCCAGCGGGCAAAGTGAATGCTGCGCACGTCGCCCAGGTGGCCTTCGTTGTATTTGGTGCGCGCCTGCCCTTCGATGACGAGGAAGACGATCCGCAGCAACCAGAAGCGAAACCACCCCGGCTTGATGTCCACCACGTGGGTGAGCTGGTTTTGCAGAATCTTGTCTTCGTTCTGGTCGTGCCGCTGATGGTGCACCGGGCGATCGGCGCGCCAGGGCTCATCGTGATCGAAGAACTTCTCGTGCAGCCGGGTGGCCAGCCCCAGCGGGCCAAAGGTCGCGAGCAAAAGCGGCGACAGCACGATGGAGGCGCCGACGGTAACGGCCCAGCGCGCCCGGTAGATCGGGGTCGGGTCCTCGGTGCGAGTCAGGTCGAGGTCGGGGTGCTCGTCGCGCAGGTGCTCGTAGATGAGTCGCCGGGCCTCGACCGGCGGCAGCGCGTTGAGCTCGTCGACTCGCTCGTCGACGTAGCGGCGAATGGCCTCCCGAACCTTGCGGTCGTTGACCGTGCGCACCCGCGGCTCGCCGCGATAACCGGTGTAAAAGGCCTCGGCCCGGACCCGATGGCGCACGCAGAAATCGTGAAACGCGGTGAGCTCGGTCCCTTTCCAGCCGCGCGCGTGGGAAAAGATCGCGTCGAGTCCGACGCGCCTGTCCGGGTCCGCAATCAGCGCCGCCAGATACTCGACCAGCGTGCCGTCGTGATTCACTTCCCACAGCAGCACCGGGGGCTGGCGGTCCGCCGGCGGGCGCAGGACCAGGTTGCCCTCGGCGTCGCGAATGCGGTCGTCCAGCACGACAAACCGGGTGAAATGGGTGTGCGGCATCTCGTCGAGCTGCAACAGCCGGTCGGGGGCATCGCCGGGCAGCGGCACGGGCGCTTCGCCCTGGGCGATCCCGGCATTGATCGCCCCCAGGAGTTTCCGCAGGGGTTCGACCTGATGTTCGTCGAGAGGTACCGCAACAGTGAGAGGCTGCGACGCTGGAAGCATGTTCGAAACCGGAGTCGAAGGTGGTCGGGACTCGAGGGCTATCGGGGCCCTTGCTCGTGAGGCAACAGCATGAACAGCATACGTTTGGGATCGCGCACCCCCTCGCCGAGGGTGGCCCGGGCTTCGACGCGAAGCGCCGCCCCTTCGTCGCCGCCGACGAGCTCACCCAGGTGCTCTTTGGCGGCCGCCGAGAACAGGTAGATGTGGCGCGCGTCCATGGCTTCGATGGTGGCGCGAAACGACTCGATGGCACGCTCGGGCTTTCCGTCCAGCGCATCGACGGCGCCGCGCAGCATGAGCTCGACGTGGTGCATGAGGGGAACCGGGCGGCGCCCGATGATGCGGGCCGCTTTCTTGACGGCGCTGAGGTGCTTGCGGCGGCGCGCCGACCCCGCCGGCGCCTCGACGGCCAGCGCAAGCTCGCAGCGGGCCACGGTCAATCGAATGAGCAGGGTTTGCAGGAACGGGCGATCGATCATCGAACGCCGCATGGGCTTCCAGTCGTGGTCGAGCAGCTGGCGGGCCACGTCGGGCTCGCCGCGGTAGATGGCGGCTTCGACGCGGCTCACCAGCGCGACGAGGTGTTGAAACTGATAAGCCCCTTCGGGCGCCGGCCAGGACTGCAGAGTGTCTACGACCATCTGGTCGTACTCGAGGCTGTCCTGGCGCGACAGCCAGCCAACCGCGTACCCGCAGCGCATCATCACGCTCATGTACAGGTTGCCGGTTCGCGCGGCCTGCTCGGCCAGCGCCGACACCTCCCGAGCGAGGTCGCGCAGGTTGCCCATGTACGATAGAGCCCAGAGATAGAAGATGCGAACGGTGTCGATTTCGTAGCCGGCGCGGCCCACCGACGCCTGGTACCGCGCCGTCGCCTCGGTCATGGTCTCGTACGCCGCCTTCACGTCGTTGCGCAGGAAGAAGTCGATGAAGCCGCGGGTGGTGAGAAGCTGCGCCTCGGCAGCGGGCGTGTCGATGGTCTTGGTCAGCTCTTCGAGGCGGGTGAGCAACCGCAACGCGCTGGGCGACGACATGGCGCCGCGCAGGTCGGCCTCGAGGGCGAGGGCGCGCGACACACGCCACGGCTCGCCCACCGCCAGGGCCTCCTGCAAAAAGCGAGCGGCAAAGTCCATGGACTGCAGCGGATCGACCAGGGCCAGACCGAAGGAAACGCCCTCGCACACGTCGACGCGGGTGAGCTTGGACTGGTCGATGTCCTCGGCCGCGCGGGGAGAGAACCCCAGCCCGCGCAGGCGCAGCCAGGTGCGCCGAAACACGAGGGCGCGCATGGCGGCACCGGCACTGCTCGGCATGCTGAGCCCGACTCCGTGCAGCACTTTTTCCGTGAGCTCGAGGCCCTCGGCGATGTAGCCCGACTGCAGCAGCACGCCGGCCGCGCGCCGCTCGAGCTCCAGGGCGGTATCGGCGTCCGCTCCGTCGGTGGCCGCGATGAACTCGTCGGCCGCTTCGCGGGGCAGGCCGGCGTCGGCCAGGGCGTCGCCCCGCAGCGTGCGAATCTCGCGCCGCGCGTCTTCGGTCCACTGAGTGCCCTCGAGGGCGAGTCCGTACAGCCGGGCCGCGAGGTCGAAGTCGAGTCGGCCGCACGCCTCGTCGCCGGCGGTCCGGGCGTGCATGGCGGCGCGATCGCTTTCGCCCGCGGCGTGCCAGTGGCGCGTGAGCTGCTCGGCCGTGCCGTCGAGGCGCTCGAGCGCAAGGGCGAGCTGCTCGTGCACCTTCACCCGCTCTTCGGGCTCAATGCGGGCCGCCAGCGACTCGCGCACCCGATCGTGGTAGGGCTCGACCAGGGCATCGTCGGTGCCGCCGCGCGACCGAACCACTCGCTGCAGCGACAACATCGACAGGTGGCGCGCCGCGGAGTCGGTGCTCAGGCCGGCGGCGCGACCGAGAACCGTCGGCGGCAACGGTTCCCCCGCTAACGCGACGATTTCTCCGAGGCGCCGCGCCGAGGGGCCGAGCTCTTCGAAGCGGGCGGCGAGCAGCTCTTCGAGGCCCAGGCCGGCGACCGATTCGACCGACCGATGGCCCTGCATGTAGCGGGCGAGCTCGATGAGAAAGAACGGGCTGCCGCCCGCCTCTTTGACCAGGCCGGCAAGCTCTTCGCCGGCCGGCCCCGACAGCTGCGAGGCGGCCAGCTCCGCGGCGACGTCGTCCGGCAGCGGGCCCAGCTCGATGTCGAAGCGGCGGGCGTCCATGCGCTCGACGATGTCGGCGACGCGGTCCGCGCCCTCGGGGCGCGTGGACATGACCAGCAACACCGGCGGCGGATCCGGCGCGCGCAAAAGGTCGCCCAGCAGCACGCTGGTGTCGCGGTCGACCCACTGCATGTCGTCGATGTAGAGCACCAGCGGCCGGTCGCGGCCGATGGCGCGCAGGGTTTCGCGCAGCGCGTCGAACGCGCGCGTTCGCACGAGCTGCGGGTCGGCGATGTCGGCGGCCGCGGGCGCCACGGCCACGGCGGGAACCCGCTCGAGTACCGGAAACAGCCGGACCAAAAACGGCGCGCCCTCGGGCAAAAGCGCTTTGGCTTCGTCGAAGGCGAGATCGCGCCACCAGTTCGAAAGCTCGTCGATCAGGCCGTCGATGGCCTTGTACGGCACGTCTTCGCGGTCGAGACAGCGGCCCTCGAGCATGAGCGCGTCGGGTCGCGCCACCGCGGCCAGACTGAGCGCCCGGTTGATGAGCGCGCTTTTGCCCATGCCCGACGCCCCGTGCACCACCGCGACCGAGGCCCGACCACCGACCGCGCACGCGAACGCGTCGCCCAGGGTGTCGAGCTCGTCGTCGCGGCCGGCGAACTCGGTGTCCGACGCCAGGCGAGGAACGTGCAGCACGCCGGTGTCGTCGGCGTCGGCGCCGACGCGCCGCATGAGCTCGCGGCCCCCCAATCGATCGTCCGGGTCGCGCGCCAGCATCTGTTCGCACAGGGCCGCCAGATCCTCCGGTGCGCCGGTGACTCGGTCCGCCACCCGCGGCGGCTCGAGCTTTTGCTTGTCCATGACGATGCGCAGCATCGGCCCCTGAAACGGCAGGCCGCCCGCGAGCGCCTCGAACAGCATGGTCCCCACGCCGTACCAGTCGGTTGCCGGCGTCAGGTCGGTGAGCCCCGCGCACTGCTCGGGCGCCATGTACTGAACCGTGCCGACCACCCCGGGGTCACTGCGGTACTCGCCGCGGGGCACGAGCTCCGACGCCAGGCCAAAGTCGAGCAGAACCACCCGGCCGTCGGCGGTGACGCGCACGTTCGACGGCTTGACGTCGCGGTGAATCTTGCCCGCCAGGTGCAGCGCGTAGAGTCCGCGCGCCAGCTGCGGCAGGGACTGGCGAATGCGCTCGAGCTCACAAGAACAGCTCGGCAGCTCGGCCGCCGCCATCCCCGGACGCGAGCCGTTGGCCGAGTACCCGGCATCGGTGCCGATGCCCAGGTCCCGGGTCTGGGTATCCGGCTCGAGGTCGCGGGCGTGCCCGGGGTTCCAGTACGCGAGCAGGTCCTGGCCCTCGAGCAGCTCCATGGTGAAGAAGCACTTGCTGTCGTCGACCACCAGGTCGTAGAGGGTGACCAGGTTGGGGTGGCCCATGTCGGCCAACACCCGGAACTCGCGCTTGAGCCGGTAGAGCTCCTCGACGCCGGGATTGTCGATCGTCTTGAGCGCAACCCGCTGTTCGCGCTCGCGGTCGAAGGCCTCGTAAACGACGCCCATGCCGCCGCGGCCCAAGGTGCGCACCACTTCGTAGCGCTTGTTCCCCGCCTCCCACAACATACTGCCCGGCTACAGCATACAACGCCCGGCACCAAAATTGGCGGGGGGGCTACCCGCCGCGGAGTGCTCGGCCGAGTTGACCTGCCGGATAGACGGCCACGCGCAGCCCCGACCGAACGCCGCCGACGGCGATCCCGCGTTCTCGACGCAGAACCGAGGTACGGAGTTTGGGCGCGCGCGTGCTCGCCACCGACCGCAGCCAGATCGTCGCGAGCGGAATGACCTGACGCGAGGTGTGCACCTCGAGATCGAGACGGGCGCAGCCGGTGGCAATCGCGTTCTGCAGCCGCTCGACTCGAGTGTTCCCGGTCACAGGATCTGCGAACGCCCCGGGAATCGCACGGACCTCGCCCGTCCACCTGTCGCACACGCGGCAGGTCGACACCGATCTGTAGGTGTTGCGCAGATAGTCGGTGACGTCGGTTCGCTTCATGCTCTGCAGGACTCGATGGGGCAGCAGGCCGTCAAAGCTCGCCACGTCCAGATCCTGATCGCCGTCGAACGTCGCGCTCCCGTCAGGGTCGATGACCGGTTCGGCATGCAGAAACCGAATCGCCGCCCCGACCACGTCCGACGACGTCGATCCCTCGTTGCGACCGGCTCCAGAAAATCGCACGACCGCCGGGCCTCGCAGGGCCTCGGCCGCCGGGTGCACGGGCACGACCTCGGCTTTGCACAAAACGCCGCTGCGGTGAAAGGCGCGCTTGCCGAGCAACAGCGACACGGTGAACGCCAGGGGCGCAAGCCCGACCCCCGCGACCGCGCCCAGCCAGAATCGCGCTCCCAACCACGTCCCCACGTCGCCACCTTAGCAGGAGCGCCCCGGCCCGGGCGCGCGCGGGCGCGCGAAGGAACCGCCGCTCGCTCAATGCTGCGACTGGCACACGAAGCACTTCGCCGGCGCCTTGCCGCTGCCGTCGGGCGGGCACGAAGCCGCGTTCGGTGCGGCCTCGACGCAAACCCCAAGCTTGGCACCATCGAGGCGACATACGTCGGCAACGCGCTCGCAGACCTCAACCGGGTCCGTCGGAGTCCCGGTCGGCTTGCGCGCGGCGCTCGAGTCCGACGAGTCGCCGCAGGCCGCCGCGAACCAAAGAGCTACCAACGCGACCGCCAGCCGGACCATGTTCCCATTGTGGCCGAGGCGCCGGTTCGCGCAAGGGGTTGCACCGGGGCGCCGCGGGTGCTGGAATGAGCCGCCATGAAGGCACGTTTCGCAGTTTGGTTGACAGCGCTGGCTCTCGCGGGCGTGGCCGGTTGCAACAAGTCCGAGGCGCCGGAGCCGGCGGCCACGGAGGCACCGGACTCCAAGCCTGGCGAAGCGGCTTCCGCCGAGCCCGCCACCCCGCAGGCCGAGGGCGAGGCAAAGCCCACCGGAGCGCAGAGCTACGGCGCGCCGCTCGGCGACAGCCCGGAGGTCGCGCTGACCGACCTGCTCACGACCCCCGAAAGCTACGCCGACAAGTCGGTTCGCACTGCGGGGCTGGTCCGCCAGGCGTGCACCAAAAAAGGCTGCTGGATGGAGGTCGCGGCCGCGGCCGACGAAGGTTCCGCGACGACCCGCGTGACGTTTAAGGACTACGGCTTTTTCGTGCCGCTGGATTCGGCCGGAAGCCAGGCCCGCCTCGAGGGCCAGGTCGTCATCAAGACGGTCGCCAAAGAGGACGTGGACCACCTCGAGGCCGAGGGCGCCAAGTTCGTCGCCAAGGCCGACGACGGCAGCGCCCGGGAAGTCCAGTTCATCGCCAGCGGCGTCGAGCTGGTCCGCTAGTCGCGACCACGTTGCGCCGCCGCGACGCACTCGCCCGAGTTCTGGTGGCGGCCGTCGGCGCCGCGGCGCTGTCGTGCGAACGGGCGGCGCCTCCCCCGAGCGAGCCGCCCCCCGGCCCCGCCCAATCGGAGCTTCGCACCGCATCGCCCGCTCCGGGCCTGGCGGACACCACAGCGACCGCGATTGCGCGGGACTTCACCGCCGAGGCCTACCGGGCCGAGCTCGACGCCGGCGGCCTGTTCGTCGACGCCGGCACGCTCGACCTGCATAAGTACACCCGGGGAGCCTGGCGAACCGGTTGGCAGCGCAACCGACCGGGCGCCCCGATGACCGGTCTGGCCGGGGCTCGGTCGTCACTCGTGGTCGAGCTTCGCAACCCCGTCCGCTCCATCGTCGCCAGAGGATCCGCCGCCGGTGGGCGCCTGGTCGTTAGCGCCAACGGGCGAAGCGTGGGCGCGCTGGCCCTGCCGCGCAAGCCGGGTACCGCATCGCTGGCCCTGGCGCGACCGCTCGCCCCCGGGCGCTACCGCATCGAGCTGCGCGGTGCGCGCCGCGCCGCCCTCGATTGGATCTGGTTCGCCACCGCGGCCGCGGCCAGCCCCGCTGACGCGCCCGATGAACCCCGCACGGCCGACGGCGCCCTGGCCGCTCCGTCGCCGCGACGTTTTTCCTACTACCTCGTCCCCGAGGCCGGAGCGACCCTGCGCGTGGCGCCCGGCGGCGGCGGCACCGCGGCCATCGAGGCCACCGTCGACGGCGCAGGGACGAAAACGCTGTGGAGCGGCGAGGCCACCGGCAAGCCTGTACGCCGCTCGCTCACCGAGTTCGCGGGGCGCGCCGTGCGGCTGGATTTTGCCAGCTCCGCGGGGTCGGTCGTTTGGCGGGCACCCGCCGTCGAGGTTCCGCGCCCGGCACCGACCGTCAAGTCCGGCCGCGACGCCAGGAACGTCATCGTCCTGCTCGTCGATACCGTGCGGGCCGACGCCTTCGGGGCCTTTTCCGGCGAGGCCGGCATCGGCGCGCGGGCCTACGAGCGGCTCGCCGCGTCGGGAACGGCCTTTCGCAACGCCTACAACAACGAGAACTGGACCAAGCCGTCGATCGCCACCCTGAACTCGGGCCTGTACCCGGGCACCCACGGGGCGCGTTGGCGCCGGGACCGCTGTTCGAGCGACCTGCTGTTTTTGTCCGAGCACCTGCGCGGCCAGGGCTTTGCCACCGCCGCGTTCGTCTCCAACATCTCGGCCGGCCCGAAGTTCGGCTTCGACCAGGGCTGGGACAGCTTTACCAAAACCGAAGACGCGTCCGACGCCTTCGGCCGCGCCCGGGCCTGGCTCGACGCGAGACCGGGCAACAAGCGCTTCTTCCTGTACGTGCAGACCATCGACCCTCACGTGCCGTTTGCGGTGCCCGGCGAGTTCATCGCGCCCGACTTTCGCGGTCCCTACCGCGGAAAGCTCGGCCAAACGTTCGAGCAATCCGAAGAAGAGGCCTTAAACGGCGGCTCCCTGCGGCTCAACGACACCGACCGGCGCTGGCTGCGCGCCCTCTACAACGGCGAGATTCGCTACCACGACCGGTATCTGGGCGAGTTCATCGCCTACCTCGAGCGCACCGGCACCCTCGACGACACCCTGTTCGTGGCGCTCAACGACCACGGCGAGGAGTTCGGCGAACACGGGCGCTGGGGCCACGGCTGGACCATGGGCGACGCCCTCTTTCGCTCGCCGCTGGTGTTTCGCTTTGCGCCCCGCTTTGCCCGCGCGGTCCGCGACGAAGTCGTCGAGCACGTCGACGTCGCGCCGACCATCGCCGACGTGCTCGGCGTGCCGCCGCTACCCGACGCCGAGGGCTCATCGCTCGTCGGCCTCGAGCGCCGGGTGCGCCCCCACGCGGCGGTGCTCTTCGGCCGGCCGAAGAAGCGCGCGGTTCGCGTCGGCCCCTTCAAGCTCGTGGTGGACAGCCGCGGCCAGCGGCAGCTCTACGACGTCGAGAGCGATCCCGACCAGAAGCGCGACCTGCTGCGGTCTCGCCCCATCGCGGCCCGGCTCGCCGAGATCGCCCTGGGCGAAGGCCTGGGCAACCCGCGGCGCGCCGACCGGCTCGCCGATCACAGCCCCAGCGTCGCCGACGCCATCAAGGCCGAGTACATCGACGAGTAGCCGACTGGCGCCGCGCGTTCCCTCGGGGCGCAAAGTACGGTAGCGTCGGGAGGCTGTGGGACGCGACCTTCACTGCCCGAACTGCGGGGCGGGGCACACGCTCGTCAATCCCGGCGTGATGATGCTGTCGTGCGAGTACTGCGGCGCGCTGCTGTACTACGACGCCGGCGGCACTCTGAACGTCGGCAAGGCGTCGATTCCCGCCGGCGACCAGAGTCGGCTGGCCCTCGGCGCCACCGGCCGAGTCGAGGGCGTCGGCTTTCGCGTCGTGGGCGGCGTTCGCTACGAGTACGAACGAGGCCAGTGGGACGAGTGGTACGTCGAGCTCGACGGCGTGGCCGACGACGACCAGCGCTTCGTCTGGCTGAGCGAAGACGAGCGCCAGATTACGTTTGCGCGCCCGGCCGCCCCGCCACCGGGCATGACCAACCTCGACGAACTGGCTCCGGGCGGCGTGGTCGCCATTGGCGACGGCCTTTTCGTGGTCAAAGAACTGGGGCGCGCCACGTGCGTCGCCGGCGGCGGTCAGCTGCCCTTCGTGGTTTTGCCGGGCGAACAGTATCCGTTCGCCGACCTGGCGACCCGCGACGGCCTGCGCGTAGCGACCCTCGAGCTCGACGAGGACGACCGGCCGACCTGCTTCGTCGGCGAACCGCTGGCGCACGCCGCCCTCGAGATCGACGACGAGGGCGACCGCCGGGCCGAGCAGGCCCAGGGCAAGACCATCGAGTGCCAGAACTGCGGCGGCGCCATGGAGATTCCCGGCGACCGCAGCGTCGTCACCTACACCTGCGAATACTGCGGCTCGCTGTACGAGCTCGACGGCGAGCAGACCGCTCTGCTCGGCAAAAACGACTCCCAGCCGCCCTTTACTCTCGAGCTCGGGGCCGCCGGCGAGCTCGAAGGTAAGCGCTACGAGGTCTGCGGGCGCATCCAGTACGTCGACGTCGAGGGCTACGCGTCCCTGGAATACGTGCTGCACAACCCCGATACCGGCTACCTGTGGGTCGAGGAGTACAACGGCCACTTCACGCTTCTCGCCGAAAGCAGCAAGCCCGCCCAGTGGTACTCGTTCGACGCCCCGCGCGCCCGGGTCGACGTCGGCGACCGCACCTATCGCCACTACGAGGGCGGCCAGGTACGGGTGACGTACATCGACGGCGCCCTTCCCTATCTCAGCAAGCTGGGCGACACGAACCTGTACCAACAGGTCATCGACCCGCCCAACTCGGTGTCGCTCGAGCTCGACGGCCAGGAGCTCGAGGTGTTCGAGGGGCGCTACCTGCCCCGGGAAGAGCTCGCCGAGGCCTTCGAGCTCGAGGACGCGCTGCCGGCGCAAACCGGCGTCGGCGCTTGCCAGCCCTACGTTCGCAAGCCCGGCACCGTACCGATGATGTGGGTTGCCGGCGCGTTCTCGCTGGTGCTCGGCATCATGTCGTGCTCGGCCACCGCCGACGACGGCGTTCGGGTCTTCGACCACCAGGTGACCGACCTGGTCCAGGAAACGACGAGCGAGGCGTTCGAGATTCCCAAGGCCAAGATCATCTCGATCGAGACCTACGCCCCGGTGCAAAACGCCTGGGCCGCCGCCGACATTGCCCTGGTCAACGACAACCAGGAAGTGGTCATGGAGGCCAGCTCGGATGTCGAATACTACGAAGGCTACGAGGGCGGCGAACACTGGACCGAGGGCTCGCGCGACAACACGACGTTCTTGCGCGCGCCGCCGCCCGGCACCTACCGATTGATCGTCAAGGGCTCGACCGACCGGCCGGGCATGACCATGAACATCGGCGTCAACGCCGGCGGCACGCTGTCGCGCTACCTGTGGATCATGTTCTTCGTCGCCATTTGCCTGTGGTTCTTTCCCTGGATGAACCGGGCCATGTTCGAGGGCCGCCGCTGGGGACAGGTCGCAAGCGACGATGACGACGACTAGGTGCGCCCCTGGCGGAGGATAACGTGGCAACAGCAGGCTGGATAAAGGTACTCATCGTGACCCTCGGACTCGGGGGCGGCACCGCCTGGGCGTACAGCGCCGGCCAAAGCGGGGGCGGCCTGCCCGGCGCCCTCGACAAGCCCGTCAAGGTCGATGTCCGCCAGGGCAGCACCTCTCGCGGCCGCGGCGCCGCCTTCATCTACTTCGGAACGGGGCGCCGCTACCGCGGCGGCGGCCCGAGCTTCGGCAAGTGACGCGGTCCGCAACCACCACGAGACAACGACCGCGAAAGGAACGACCATGGATGGACTGATTGAGGGAATGAAGGCGTCGCACATCCTCGGCACGATCGTGTATTCGGTGATCGGGCTGGTGCTGTTCGTGCTGTGCTTCGTCGTACTGGACCGCTTCTTGCCGTACTCGGTGCACAAAGAGATCGAGGAGGATCAGAACACCGCCCTCGGCATCATCATCGGTTCCATGATGATCGGCCTTTCGATCATCATCGCCGCCGCCATCGTGTAGAGCGTGATCGCGTCGAACCGCCAGGTTGTGCTGCTGCTCGTGTCGACCTTTCTGGTCGCCACGTGCGGCATCGGCTACGAGCTGTTGGCCGGCACCCTGTCGTCGTATCTCATCGGCAACGCGGTTACCCACTTTTCGCTGGTCATTGGCCTGTTCCTCACGGCCATGGGCATCGGCAGCTACCTGTCGCGCTTCGTGAGCGGCGACCTGGTGCGCGCGTTCCTCGTCGTTGAAATCGCCGTGGGCGTCATCGGCGGGTTCATGCCGCTGGCGCTGTTCGCAACCTTCACGGTGGCCGAGTCGTACACCCCGCCGCTCGTCGTGATGTGTGCGCTTATCGGCATTCTCGTGGGCCTCGAAATCCCGCTGCTGGTGCGCATCCTGCGCCAGCGCAGCAGCCTTGAAAACAGCGTCAGCAACGTGCTCACGGTCGACTACCTGGGCGCCCTGGCGGTCTCGCTGCTGTTTCCGCTGGTCTTGCTGCCGCAGTTCGGCCTGGTGCGCACCGGCGCCATCTTCGGCCTGCTCAACATTGCCGCCGGCCTGCTCGGCCTGCACGTCTTCGGCGCCGGCATTCGCGGGAGCCGCAACCTGCGCGCCACCGCCTGGCTGTGCGGCGCCTTGCTTACCGCCAACTTCGTCACCGCCGGAACCACCACGACCGTCCTCGAAGACCTGCTCTACGACGACGACATCATCTACGCCCAGACGACGCCGTATCAGCGTCTGGTCGTCACCCAGTGGCGCGGCGATACCCGCCTGTACCTCGATGGCAACATTCAGTTCTCCTCGACCGACGAGTTTCGCTACCACGAAGCCCTGGTGCACCCCGCCATGTCGGTGGCCCAGCACCCCCGCCGCGTGCTCGTGCTCGGCGGCGGCGACGGCCTGGTCTTGCGCGACGTCCTCGAGCACGAGTCCGTCGAGCGGGCCGTGCTGGTCGATCTCGACCCGGCGGTCGTCGAGCTGTTTCGCGACGCGCCGGTCCTGCGCGAGCTAAACCGCGACGCGCTGCGCGACCCGCGGGTCGAGATCGTGCTCGGCGACGCCCACAAGTACCTCGAGACCGCCGACGAGATCTTCGACGTGGTCATCATGGATCTGCCGGATCCCAACAACGAAAGCCTGGCCAAACTCTACTCGCGCAGCTTCTTTCGCCTCGCCGCCAAGCGCCTGGCGGCGAGGGGCGTGCTCGTCACCCAGGCGGCAAGTCCGTTCTTCACGCCGGACGCCTTCTGGTGCATCGTCAACACCATCGAGTCGACCCCCGCGGGACCCGATGGCGAACCCTTCGTCGCCGCGCCCTATCACGTCGACGTGCCGAGTTTTGGCGACTGGGGATTCGTGCTCGCGGCGCGGGCCCCGGTTGCCCCCATCGACCCGACGCGCATTCGCGTCCCGGCCGAGACGCGCTTTTTGACCGATGCTCTGGTCCCGGGACTGTTCGAGTTTCCCAAGGACACGGGCCGGCGCCCGACGCCAATCAACCGCTTCGACGAGCCGGTGCTGCTCGAGCTCTACCGGCAGGGCGACCGCACCTACCACCGCTAGGCCACGCCCTGCGGCCCGCCGCCGCCGCGGCACCCGCCGCCGCCGGACGTCCGCCGATTCGCGCGATCCGCGGCGGCAGAGCACAAGCCTGTCCCGCGCTTTCGGGGACTTGCCCGCATGCGGAAAAACGCGAAAGAGACACGGTCAAATGCGCGGCTCGCGTTTCGCCGCCGAGACGCGGCCGACAAGCCCTATGGTTGCGCTATGGGGAAAGCTCGCGTTGCAGTTGCGCTGTGTGGAGTGTTGGCCGCGTGTGGGGGCGACGACGACGGCGGCAACGGTTCCGCCTCGGATCCACCGCCGCGCCAGGACGGTGAGTTCACCGTCTACGAACGGGAGCTGTCGCCCGGCGACATCGGCGACGGTTTGCTGATCGACTTCAACATCGCCGAGACGGGATTCGTATCCGAGGTGCGGGTCACTCTGGAGATGGAGCACCCGCGCGTCGCCGAGCTGCTTGTGTTCCTAACCCATGTCGATACCGGCGCCGGCATTACGCTGTTGCGCCTGCCGGCCTCGACCAATCCGATCGGTGGAGCGGGGACCACCGCTGAGCTCACGTTCGGCGACCCCTTTGCAAGCGACGCCCAGGACGACGTCGTCGCCAACTCCGACAGCCCCACAGCGCAAGCCTATCCGGCCGAAGAGTATCGGCCCTTCGAGCCGATGGCGCTTCTGCGCGGCGAGGCCCTCGCCGGCACCTGGCGCCTGCAGGTTCTCGACTTTCTCGCGGGCGCAGACGGCAGGGTAGAAACCGCGTCCCTCTCGTTCATCGTGTCTGACGAGCCGCTGCCGGCCGAGGTTCAGGTCGCGCAGCCGCGGCAAGTTCCCAGCGCCATCACCGGCGTCACCCAGGACCAACCGTTTCGCTACCGCGCCCCCGCGGGCTCAACCCCGACTCTCGGCGCGGTAACCGGCGGCAGTGCGAGCTTTTTCCCGGGGCCGGACAGCGCGATTCGCTCGGGCGTCCTTACCTACAGCACCCCGACCGAAGGCAACGTCGAGCTGTCGTTCGACATCGAGGCCGGCGGCGCAACCGGAACCTTGAGCCTGCCGGTGCAAAGCCTTCCCGCCCGCCGGAGCAACGTCGAGTTGCTGAGCCACCTGTCCCTGGCCGAGCTCGGCTACCCCGGCTCGTTTGGCCTCGACCTTTGGGGCTGGACGGATCCGGTCGAGGGCACCGAGTACGTCATCATCGGCAACGACCGGGGCGTAAGCGTGGTCGATATCTCGACGCCCGAGGCCCCGGTCCTGGTCGGCACCCTCGACACGTTCTTGCCAAACGAAATCGGCGGCATCGCCTCGCGCGACATCAAGATCTACGCCGACCACGCCTTCATCGTGAGCGAAGTGCGCGCCCATGGCCTCCAGATCTTCGACCTGACGGAGCTGCGCGACTTCGATGGCACAACCCCGGTAGCGTTGCAGCAGACGGCTCACTTCGGCGGTTTCGGTAACGCTCACAACATTGCCATGGACGAGGAGTCGGGCATCGCCTACGTCGTGGGCGCGACCCAGGGGGCCGACGAGGGATTCGAGGATACCTGCTCCGGCGGTCTGTACGTACTCGACGTGTCCACCCCGGCGTTGCCGACCTTCGAGGGCTGCTTTTCGGGGGCTTCGCCCGCCATCCCCCTGCCGGACACGGCCTATCCCACGGACGTGTATACCCACGACGCCCACTGCTTCGTTTACGCGGGCCCGGACAGCGACTGGAGCGGGCAGCGGCTTTGCTTTACCGCCGACAGCGTTCGCGAGGCCCCGACCAGCCCCAACTTCGACAACTTCTTCGCCGTCGCCGACGTGACCGATCCGGCAAACCCGGTCCAGGTTTCGCGCCTGCAGTACGCGAACAGCGCCTTCTCGCACCAGGCCTGGCTTACCGAGGATCAGCGCTACGCGTTTCTCAACGACGAGTTCGACGAGCGAACCTTCGAGAGTCGGACTCGCACGATCGTGTTCGACGTAGAAGACGTGGACGCGCCCGTCGAGCTCGGTGTGTTCGAAAACCCGAGTCGGGCGATCGGTCACAACTTCTACGTGCGTGGCGAAACCATCTACATGGCCAACTACTCGAGCGGGCTTCGCATCGTCGAACTCAACCGCGACGGCGACGTTCTCGCGGTTGGCGAGATGGAAGAAGTCGCCTTCTACGACACCCATCCCGACGACGACGAGCAAAACGAGGGGCTTGGCCAGGCGAGCATCGCCGGCGCATTCACCGCCTACCCGTTCTTCGACAGCGGAGTCATTCCGGTCAGCGACTTCGACCGGGGACTCTTCCTGTTGCGCCGCGCTCCGTAGCCAGGGGTGCCCCCGGCTAGGCCGCCAGGGCGGCCGCGGCGCCGCGCGACTGAGCTCGCACGTCGTCGGGCTTGGCGGCAGGGGTCTTCCAGGCGTCCCGCATGGTCGCCACGACCGACTTGATCGCCTCGCCGTACCCGACCTCGACGTGGGGCAGCTCGTGGCGCTTGCACCAGGCGCGAACAATGTCGCGCGCCACCGGCAGCTGCTGGTGCGGAACCCGCGGGAACAAATGGTGCTCGATCTGATAATCGAGGCCGACGAAAAACCAACGGCCCCACCGGGGAACGCGCAGATTGCGGGTTGTCTCCAGCTGGTGCAGCCAGTCGTTGTGCTGGCCGTCGGTGATTGGCATGCCGATGTGCGCCGGCGCAAAGATCAGCGCGAGCTCGAGACCGACGATGCTCCACACGGCCATGTACACGGCCAGCGTCGGCAAAACACCCCAGAGGATCGAAGGAATGACCAGCCACGTGGTGTAGTGGACCGCCACGCACAGGGTGTCTGCCCACCAGAACTTGTCTTTGCCGCGCCGGCTTTTGGCCCGACCGATCAGGTGTTGGACCGACGGAATGCGCATGACGACCGGAATCTGCGTGGCCAGCGGAAAGAACAGGTACCCCTGCAGATTGCGCTGCAGAAAGCGGCGGAACGGGCCGCTGGCTTCGTACTGTTCAGAGCTGATGGCCATGGGCCAGACGTCGACGTCCGGGTCGAGATCGGCAACGTTGGGATGGCCGTGGTGGGCGCCGTTGTGCTTGTGCTTCCAGTACAGCGCCGACAGGCCCGTGAGCAGCGGAAACGTCACGTGGGCGAGCAGCTGGTTGTGAACCTTGCTCGACGAAAAGCTGGCGTGAATGCCCTCGTGGCCGAGCATCGCCGCGGTGGTGATGAGGGTCGCAACCAGCGGAATCAGCGCGAGCCACCAGATCGTCGGCAGCGTCACGATGCCGACCAGGCAAGCGACCACGCCGGCGAGCAGGGCGAAAAGCCGAATCCAACCGCGCCACTCGTGATGCTGGTACACCCCGGCAGCCAAAAGCTCTGCGCGAAGTTCGCGAAACGCATCCTTGTCCGTCATCGGGGGTTGATCATGCCAGAGCGAATACGACAGCCGTGTAACGGTCGAGCCACGTGTTCGTCAGTGGAGCGTCAAAGGGAAAATCGCCCTCTTCCGCCGCCAAACGACCGATCACGACCGATTCGGATGATTTTGCCCCTGCGAAACGCCTGCCTGGAGCACGAGGGCGATTTGCGTCACTCTCCGACGGGCTCGTAGAGGACGGTGTAGACGACGGGTTCGGGCAGCCGATCCGACGACACCACGGTCCGCATGGCCAGCCGGCCGTCCTTGCGAAGCCAGAACTTGTTGATCCGCGTGCCCTGCTCCCCCTCGAGAACCTGCTCGAGCACACCGCTGCGCTTGAGGCGCTGTGACAAGACCGTGTCGTAACCGGCGTTGTTCACCCGCCTTGGTTTGCCGCGAAACGTCGCCAGACGACGCGGGCCGAGCACGACGACGATCTTCTTTCGGTCGCTTTCGAACGCCACCCGCGGAATGACCGGCATGGTTTCGAGCAGCCGGCCCCGGGCGATCCCGCGTACGATCGCGTTCATGTCCGCGACCGAGCGGTCGACGGCTTTTTTGATGCGGCGCTCGACCCGCTTTCTGCCCTCGGCGAGCACGAACGCCCCGTCCGGCGGCGACCGCCGCGCCTTCTTTTCGGCCGCCGCGGAAGCCGCCGTCATCGCCACAGTCACCAGCACCAACAAAGCGGTCCGCCGCATCGCCCTCCAGGGTAGCGCGAGGCCTGCGCCGGTGCCCCCGCACCACATCGGCAAACGCCGGCAGGCTCGCTCCGTCATTGCGATTCACGCCCGCGGTTGAGGAGCCGCTCGAACTCGCCGCTCGCGTGCCAGGTTTCGAGCTCGGCCGCCCGCTCGATGGAAAACGGATGAGTGCGCTGCAGGGTCAGGAGCACCTTGTACGCCTTGTTGAGGTTGGAGGTGTCCGCTTCCTCGTAGGTGCGAATCTGTCGCATGAACTCGTCCCGGTCCATCTCGCCAAACAGCGACCGCGCACCGCCGGCCAGCTTCATGAACGCCCGCACGCACGGCTCGAAGTCCTGAACGCACAAAAGCCCGGCTCGGTCGCAGGTAAGCTCTGCCTTGCGCTGCCACTCGTAGAGCGCGAATACCAGTCCCTGGCCGAGAAGGGCGCCGATGCCCAGGGTCGCCTGGCCAATGATTTCGACGATGGCGGCGATGTTCTCGGCCACCAGGGTGTACAGGACGTGGTCGGCCTTGATGCGGCCGAGCTCGTGGCCGATCACGAAAAACCGCTCCTCATCGTCGAGCATGTCGATGAGCCCCGACGTAAAGACGATGAACGGACGCGTGTTTCCGTAGGTAAAGGCCTTCGGCACCGGATCGACGGTGACGTACATCTCGGGCTCGTCGACGTCGAGAATCTTGCAGCCCCACCGCAAAGCCCGGTGCATGCGCGGAAACATCTTGTCGGTCACGCGCACGTTGCTGGCGACGTTTTCCAGGTAGTAGACCCGTTCGAGGCCGTACTCCATGACCTTCGACAAGGCCTTGTCGAACCCGGGCACCGAGCGCAGCGCGGCGGTCGCCTTGACGTCGGACGGGTGCTGAAAGTCCTCGGCAACCAGCCCGGGAAGAACGCGTAGCTGTCGGCGTTTGGTCTCGGCCATGAAGGCCGAGTCTACACAACCCGCGAGCGGCGGCGGCGCAGCGCCACGAGCCCCAGGGCCAGCAGCGCCGCGGCGGAACCGCCATCGCCGTCGCCACCGGCCGCGCAACCGCCCGACTCGCCGCCATCGCCGTCGCCATCCCCCGGCCCACCCGGACCGTCGCCGTCGCCGTCGCCATCGCCGCCGGGACCATCGCCATCGCCGTCGCCGCCCGGAGCATCGCCATCGCCATCGCCGCCCGGGGCATCGCCATCGGCCACGGTCACGGTCACGGTGTCGGTGGCTTCGCTGCCCGCCGCATCGACAACCGAGGCGGTGATCGCGTGAGTCCCCACCGACAGGGTCACCTCCGCTTCGGCTCCCGTGGCGAGATCGCCGTCGAGGTCCGACTCCCACTCGATGATCGCCGACAGGTCGCCGTCCTCGGGATCCGTCGCCGTGGCCGCCAGCGCGATGGTCGCGTCGTTGCTTTCGCCCGCGGTCGGCGCCGTGATGGTCACCGCAGGCGGCTGGTTCGCGACCACGGTCACGAACACCGCGCTCACCGGGCCGACGTTGCCCGCGCTGTCGGTCGCCTGCACGAACACGGTGTGCTGCCCTCCCTCCAGGCCGGCCGTATCGAGCTGCCCCCGCGCGGCTTCTACGCTGGAGTTAAACGCACCGTCGACCGGCTCCAGGGCAATGGCCTCGGCTCCGGCCGCCCAGGGCGGCGTGTCCACAAACATCTCGACGGCGGCGATGTTCTCGATCGACGGCAGTCGCGGCGTCGACCGCGCCGCCTGAAAGCGCCCGTCGTCGGCCGTCACGCTGATCTCGACCGGCGTGCCGGCCGGCACCTGCTCGGCACCGGCGGCCAGGTCGATCGCGTCGGGGCCGAAGGGCGTGAGATACGGCGTGCGCGCGACCTTGGCCGCGTACAGCAACGACTGCAGGTTGTCGGGCGCAATGGAGGCTTCGAAGGAGCGGCAGTCCTGAAAGAACGACGTGCCCAGTTCGAACGCGAGGGCGGCAATGCCCAGCTCGCCGTAGCCCGATCCGGCCGTCGACCCCGAGCTCGGCAGGAGGTTGCGCGGGTCGTAGCCCGAGAAATAGGCCATGCGCTGGCCAAAGGCGCGAAACGCCGCAGCGTTGCCCGACTCGCGGTCGGTAAAGCCATAGGGCCACATGATCAGCTCACCGAAAGAGTGGATGTCGAGATAGACGCCGGTTGCGTCGGCCGGCGCCGGCTCGAAGTCGCCGGCCCGCTCGTTGCGCTGATCCGGGAAGATCGATCGCATGTACGTGACGAAGGCAGCGCTCTCGGGCTCGGACATCGCCTCGGGGCCGCGAAACGCGTCGCTGCACTCACTGGTGCTGGTGCCGCGGTTGCCGAACTTGAACGGCCAGTTGCGGTTCAGGTCGACGCCGCGGTTGGCGGCGCTGCGCGCGCAATAGGCGGTGTTGGCGTTCTTGCGCCGGGCGGTGCCCGACTCGGTCACCCGGCGCCCATCCGGGTTGGCCTGCAGCACCGCGTGCACCTCGTGATGGTCGATGATCCAGGTAGCGTCGGCGTCGGTGCCGTAGCCCTCAACCAGGTCTTCGACAAATCGCGTTACCAGCTCGGCGGTGGCCAGCTCGCGTGCGTGAATCGCGCCGGTGAGCCAAAGGATCGGCTTGGGGCCGGCGATGGCCTGGTTCGTGACCTTGATAACCATGAGGTCGTCGCCGCCCTGGCCCTGGGTCTTGAGCCAGGTGTCACCGATATCGATCCACTCGACCAGGTCGGGGTAGTCGGTGGCGAGCCCCTCGGCCATGGCATACGTCTCGTCCACCGTGCGGTAGCACTCGAAGCCGGGGATCCCGTCGGCCTGGCCACCGAACGCCCGCACCTCGGCGGCGCGGGCGAGGTCGGCGTGCATCTGCGCCGTGTCGTCCTCGATGACCTCGAGCGCAAAGCCGGCCGCCTCGAGGCGGCGCCAGTGCGCGAGGTCGTCGATGTGCACACGGGCGGCCCGCTGTCCCTCGATCAGCGAGTAGTGGGCGACCAGCGTCGACAGTGCAATGGTCGCGGCGTCGTCGTCGTAGCGTGCAACGACCATCCAGGGGCCGCCGTTTTCGTACTCGCCCGACAGCGCCGGCTCGTCTTCGCGAGAGTCCTGGCGCGACGTGTCGGGCGCCTCCGGCATGTCGCAGCCCGAAACCACAAGGGCGCCGACGAAAGCCAACACTGCCAACCGTTGCATGCCGCGGAGTATGGGACAGCGACGCCGGCGCCCGCGCCCGAGGGGCCCTCACAGCCAACCGCAGCGACTCGCGGCGACCTGCTGCGCCAGCGCATCGGTCGCGCCGACGCGGGCCGGCGCGACCGAGCGGTGGTTCGGGTGACCCGGGCGAGCGCCGACGAAGGCCGCCCGCCGAGCTCCCTAGGCTTCGAAAATCGTTTGCAGGAAGTCTTTCAGCTCGTCCCAGGACTGTTTGTCGGCTTGCTCGTCGTAAGCGAGGGGGAGATCGAACTTTTTGCCCTTCTCGGTGGCGCCCGGGTTCGTGAACGCGTGCTGGGCGCCCTCGTACTCGTGCCACTCGAGGTTGACCCCCAGAGTCTCCATCTCCTTTTTGAAGGCGACGACCGACTCGGGCTTTACGAACGGGTCAGCCGCTCCGTGGGCAACGAGGACCTGGCTCACGACCTCGCCCTTCTTGCCCTCCGCCATGGCGTCGAGAGAACCCGCGTGAAACGCGGCCACGCCGTCGAGGGCGGCGCCCGTGCGGGCGGCGTGCAGCACCACCGCTCCGCCGAAGCAGTAGCCGATGGCCGCCAGCGATTCGGGGTTGGTGGTCTCGTGGGCGGCGAGCAGCTCGCGCGCCGCATCGAAGCGCTTCATGCCGGCGTCGATGTTGCCCATGACCTCCATCATGAACTTCTGCGCATCGTCCGGGTGATCGGCCTTCTTGCCGTCGCCGTACATGTCCACCGCGAGCGCGGTGTAGCCGAGCTCGGCCAGCATCTCCGCTCGCTTGCGGGTGTACTCGTTGTGTCCCCACCACTCGTGAACGACCAGCACGCCGGGACGCTTGCCTTCTTTGCTCTTGTCGTAGGCGAGGTAGCCTTTGAGCTCGACGTCTCCGGCCTTGTAGGTGATCTCCTCGCCGACGACCGTCGACGCCGGTTCCGGCTCCGGCTCCGGCTCCGGTTGGGCCGTGGGCGTCTCGGCCTCGGCAGCAGCGCTGGCCTCGGGTTTGGGATCGTCGGCGGCCTTGTCGTCCGCCTTTTTGCATCCGGCGACCGCTGTGAGGGCCACCAAGGCCATGACTGCAATTCGTACGCGCGACATGAACACTCTCCTTTCGAGTCGAAGGGAGCATCGGTCGGAAGGCGCCGGCGTACAAGGCCGGGCCCGTCCCAATCCGGTCGACTTCGCGCGCCAGCCCGGCTCGCAAACGTCAATAGCCGGGGGAGTACAGCTCAAGCGGTGAGTTGACGATCAGCATGCCGCTGTCGACGATCGAGTCGTCGTTGGGAGAGCGCACCAAGACCACCACCGGCGAGCTAGCGTCGTCGCGCGTTCCCGCGTCCCCGTCCGGGCCGACCGTGAAGGCGACGAACCCGTGGGCGTCGCAGCGACTCAGGTAAGGTCGTCCCCACGGGTCGCGATCGGGAAGCCGCGGCGAGACCAGCCGAAGCTCGCGCACGCCGGGACAGCCCGACCGGCCGTCGAGGGTCCAGCGGTTCATGGCCTCGCTGATGTCGGCGAGCTGGGCGTGGGCCAGGTGCCAAAGCGGCGTGCGCATGTCGTCGAGGCTGCTCGGGACCTGCCGGCCTCCGCAGGCCACCAGGACGACGAACAAGCCCACAGCACAACGCACATCCCCAGGATAACGAGCCCGTCCGGGCTGGAATAGCGAATTCCGCTCGCCGGCGTCGGTTTCGCAAACCCGCGCAAAGAGTGGTGCCCAAGTCTGCCAGTCCGAGGGGCAAATCTGCACGGGTGCAACCGCAATTGCCCGCTTATACTCGACTGCGATGGCGTCCAACGCGAAGTCATTTTTGACGCGAGTGCTGGGCTCCCGACCGGGCGGCACCGCCCTGGCCAACACCGACAGCTACCTGCAGGAGCGGGTTCAGCTCTACACCAAGATCCTGTTTTTCTTCTTTTCGTTCATGACCGCCCTCATGGCGGTCAAGTTCACGCTGCCGCGCCTGATGACGCGCTTCGGCAGCGAAGCCCCCGACGCCTCGGCCCTGGCCATTTGCCTGGCGCTGGTCGCGTTCGTGGCCCACGACTGGTGGTGGCTCGCCCGGGCCGAACGCAGCGCCCGGCGGGTCCTCGCGCTCGATGCGGTCGGCACCTTTGGCGGCGCGGTCATGGTCTCGACCCTGGCGCCGCTGATGCCGATGAACGCGCCGGAGGCGGCGCTTTTGCTGGCCGTCGTCTTCATGCTCGTCATTCGCGCCGCCACGGTGCCGAGCACCCACTGGCGCACGCTGCTCATCGGCCTGGCCTGCACGGCGGTGGTCGCGGTCGCGACGTACAAGCGCGCCCTCAAGCTCGACCTGGTTCCCGGCGAGCTGCTGCCGGTGCAGAGCTGGCAGTTCATGGCCATCTGGGGCGTGATCTTCAGCGTCGGCACCGCGATCGTGTCGCGCGTCATCTACGGTCTGCAGCAAACCGTTCGCGAAGCCATTCAGCTGGGCAACTACACCCTCGAGCGCAAGCTCGGCGAGGGCGGCATGGGCATCGTGTACATCGCGCGCCACGCGCTGTTGCGCCGGGACACGGCGGTCAAGCTGTTGCCGCCCAACCGCGCCGGCGAAAAAACCATCGCCCGCTTCGAGCGCGAGGTGCAGCAGACCAGCCGGCTGCGTCACCCGAACACGGTGCAAATCTTCGACTTCGGGCGCACCCCCGACGGCATCTTCTACTACGCGATGGAGTACCTCGACGGCCTCAACCTCGAGGAGCTCGTCGAGCTCGAGGGGCCGCAGCCCCCCGGACGCGTTATCTACATTCTCGCTCAGGTCGCCCACGCCCTCGACGAAGCCCACGGCGTCGGGCTCATTCACCGCGACATCAAGCCCGCCAACATCCTGCTGTGCGACCGGGGCGGCGTGGCCGACATGGCCAAGGTCGTCGACTTCGGCCTCGTCAAAGACATCAGCGGCGAGCAAAGCGCCGGCGTCACCCAGACCAACGTCATAACCGGCACGCCGCTCTACATAGCGCCGGAGGCCATCACCAGCCCCGACGTCGACGGCCGCGCCGACATTTACGCCCTGGCCGCGGTCGGCTTCTTCTTGCTGACCGGCGAGCCGCTGTTCAACGGCAAGTCGCCGGTCGAAGTGTGCGCGAACCATTTGCACACTCCGCCCGACCGGCCCTCCGACCGACTGCAGCGGCGCGTGCCCGAGGACCTCGAAGACGTGCTGTTGCGCGCCCTGGCCAAGTCGCCGGACGAGCGCTTCGAATCGGCGGCGGCGTTCCGTCGAGCGCTGCTAGCCTGCGACGCCAGCGCAGCCTGGGACCTGAGCGAGGCGGCCCGGTGGTGGACCGACAAACGCAGCGAAGTCGACTCGTACCGCGCCTCGGTCCTCGACGAAAACAAATCGGGCACCGGCCGAACCATCGCCATCGACCTCGGCTACCGCGAAAAACGCCCCTGTGGCCGCCGCGCCAACCGCAACGACCAGACCGCCAAAGTCTAGGCGCCCGGCTCGCTCATCGCGCCGACAGCGACGCCCGGTCTAGCGATCGCGACCGGCCCAGGGATCCGAAAACCGCGGGTCGGCCACGAACGTCGCATCGGTAAGCGACTCCAAAAACGCCACCAGGTCGGCGCGCTCGCCCTCGCTGAGCTCGAAGCCGCGCACCCGCGAATCCTTGAACCGACTCGCCGCCCCCGGCCCGCGACCGCCCGCCTCGTACTCGCGAATCACGCCGGCCAGGTCCGCCACCGAGCCATCGTGTCGGTACGGCGCGGTCAGGGCCACGTTGCGCAGGCTGGGGATGCGCATGCGCCCCATGTCCTCCGCGCGGCGGGTGAGTTCATGAACGCCGGTGTTGGTATCCGGATACGCCCCCTGGCCATCGATGTCGTAGAGCCCCACGTTGACGAACTCGGCGGTCTGGCGCAGCTCGGTGCCAGGCTCGGGCGCCGCGAGCGTGAAGTTGTCGCCGGCGTGGCAGGCGCGACAGCCCAGGCGATCCGATTCGAACAGCTCCAGCCCGCGGCGGGCCGCCGCCGACAGGGCTTGCTCGTCGCCGCGCGCGTATCGGTCGTACGGACTGTCGAACGACACCATCGCGCGCACGAACGTCGACAGGGCGTACAGGACCGTGCCCACGTCCGGCTCGGGGTCGTCCGGGAAGGCCGCGCGAAACAGCGCCGGATAGCGCTCGTCGGCCGCCAGGCGATCGAGGATGGCGCGGCCGTGGCCCGTCCAGTCGAGCTCGACCGGCGCCTCGGAAAACATCGGCACCGGAATCTGTCGCTCGAGGCTGGTGAGCAGCGGGTTGTTCCAGGTGAGGGTTCGCAGGTAGCCCGCGTTTTGCAGGCCGGGCGAATTGCGCGGCAGCCGGTCGCCCGTCGACCCCGTCGGCAGGCGTTCGCCGTCGGCAAAGGCGAGCTCCTGAACGTGGCAGCTCGAACACGACTGGGTGCCGTTGAAGGACAGCCGCGAGTCGTAGAACAAGTGCCGGCCCAGCTCGACCCGGGCGGCACTGATCGGGTTCGCTTCCGGCACGGCCGGCGGCTCGAGCCCCGGCGGCAGCGCCCAGCGGTAGTCCCGCGACGTCGCGCCGGCGGCCGCAGCCTGCGGTGGAACGGGCGACGGCGGGGCCGGTGTCTCACGAGACCGGCAACCCGCCGCCAGCGCCATCAGAACCAGAAACGCGGCGACGCCGCGGCTGGCTACTGCAGGGAGAACGCGGTCTGGCCGGCGCATGCCGCCGTTTTGCATTCCCCGGTGGAAAAGTCGAGGTCGAGACCGTCATAAACCGGCTGGCACTCGGTGCCCTCGGGCGGAAACGACTGGCAGCCCGGGCGCATGGCGTCCGGGAAGGCCGTCACATCCAGGCCGCCATAGAGGGCGTCGAGGTCGAGCTGTACGGTGCTGGTCCCAAGGGCAAAGCCGGTGTCGAAGCGAACTTCGGGCCGGTTCGAACGCATGCACTCGGCCGTCGGGGGCACCGACGCGTCGAACGGGTCGGTGCCGTTGGGGCACATGTGGCTGCCGAGGTGAAAGTTGAATCGATCGGCCATCAGGTCGCCGTACGAAACGTCGAAGCGCATGAACTTGCGGCCGATGGCCCACGCCCAGAACATGCGCGAGTCGTCGAGGGGCGCCCCGCCGCCGCCCAGCTCGGCGTGGTTTTCGTCGAACGGAACGCCGATCTCGAACACGAGCCCGACGTACGTACCCGCGGGCGCCGTCCCGACGAGGGCGGTGTTGGTCGCGTCGTCGGCACCTTCGCACTTGCCGCCGCTGCCGGCAAAGTCGAGCAACGCAACCGTGGCGGACTGAAAGGTGTCGTCGGCGGTGAGCGCCACCGGTACCTCGGTGCCGCCGTCGTCGATGAGCCTGACGTTGGTCACGTACATCTTGGCGTCGAGCAGGTCGACCGGCGCGTCCCCGGTACCGGCGGTGAACGACGTCTCGCAGTCGATGGCGGTGTCGCCCGCCACCAGCGCAAAATCGATGTTGACGTCGATGTCGTCATCGCCGTCGCCATCGCCGTCGCCGTTGGTATCGGTCGTGCCCGTGGTCGTGTCCGCCGTCGTGTCGGTGGTCGGGTTCGGTCGGGGGTCGTCGTCGCCGCACGCCGCGCCGGCCACCACGAATGCAAACAAAGCCACAATCCAAGCTCGCGTCATAGGGCGTGATGGTAGGCGCGCAGGCGGTGCCTTGGCCAGCATTGCCGTCTCGGCTGCGACCATCGGTCGCACTTCGGCTAAGACGAGCTACGATCGTTCGCACGATGTGGGCCGCGATTGCCATCACAGCGCCGGTTCTCGTGATCGTCAACGCGGTGTATTTCGTGCGCCGGCTCAACCGCAGCCTCGAAGATATCTTCGCGATTTCCGAGCGAAAACGCGCCTGGTTCGCGCGGATCTATCTCGCAGTTAGCGCGTCGTTCCCGGTCGCCATGCTGCTGTACGTGCTGTATCGCTGGCTCGGCCCGGCGGCCGCGTCGCGCCCGGAAGGGCCGATACTTGATTACCTGCTCATCTATCCATTCTGGTTTACGACCTGCTACTCGTTTCAGTGCACGGTGCTCTTTGGCCCCCTCGACCTGGCCGCCGCCGTCGCCCGACGCCTGCGCCAGGACCGGCCGTGGCAGCGCTACAAGCACCTCGCCATGGTCGGCATCGCGGCCGGCTTTGCGCTCTACATGCCCGCGCGCATGGTCTACGACATGTCGGCGCTCGACGTTCGACAGCATCGCCTCGAAACCGGGGTTCCCGCCGAGCTTCACGGCTTTCGCATCGCGTTCGTCTCGGACATGCAGGCCGACCGATACTCGGCCGGCGACCGGCTCGACGCCCTGGTGGCCGCGGTCAACGAGAGCAAGCCCGACCTCGTTCTCATCGGCGGCGACATGATCACCAGCGGGTCGAACTGGATCGAGGTCGCCGGCGACTACGCGGGGCAGCTGCAGGCGCGGCACGGCGTGTTTTCGTGCGTCGGCGACCACGATCACTTTGCCTACGGCCGCGACCGCGCTCGCAGCCTGGCCGCGGTGCAAAAAGCCCTGGCTGACCGCGGCGTGCAAATGATCGACGACGGGGTCGCGCGAATCGAGGTCGCGGGGCGAAGCGTCGGCATCGCCCTGGTGAGCAGCCACTACATGCGCCGGTTCGACCCCGGCGTGGCCGACCGGGTGATCGCGGAAACTGCCGACGACGACCTTCGTATCGCCGTCGCGCACCAGGCCAACGAAGCCCTTATCGATATCGCGCAGCGACGGGAGGTGGCCCTGCTGCTCGCCGGCCACACCCACGGCGGTCAGGTCAGCCTGGCCCTGCCCTTCTTCTCGCTCAATGCGGCCGTCGTTGAAACCCCGTACCTGACCGGCGCGTTCGAGTTCGGCGACCTCACCATGATCGTGAGCAGCGGTCTCGGCTACTCGGTGGCGCCGCTGCGCTACCGGGTGCCCGCCACGGTCGACATCGTCGATCTAGGCCCCCAAAAGCACTAGCGGTGCACTAGCGGCGCGTCAGGCCGCGCGCCGCTGCGCCGGCAGCTCGGCGTGCACGGTGGTCGCAACGGCCTCGGCCAGCGCCGTGGCGCGCACGCCGTACTCGGCAACGAACCGGGCGTCGTCGGGCACGTAGGGTATCTCCCACTGGTACAGCATCTCGAGCGCCGCGCGCACCGTGGGCGAAAGCAAACCGACGCCGCGCAGCATCCAGCGCGGCACCACGTGCATGCGGGGCTGCTTGCCCGCCGCGCGATAGAAGGCGGTCACAAGCTCGCGGGTCGTGCCTGTGTGGCAGACCGGCAGGTGCCAGACGCGCCCCAGCGAACGCTCGTCCGCGCCCAGCTCCACGAGGCCGCGGGCCACGTCGGGCGTGTAGCTGTAGGCTCGCGGCAGGTCGGGGTCGCCGAAAACCTCGGCCGACTTGCCGGCCGCCAATCGCGCAAAGAACCGCGGCGACGCGATGACCGACAGGGGAGAGTCCGGCCCGAAGAAGTCGGAAGCCCGGCCGCAGGTCGCGCGCACGTCACCCCGCGCGTGCGCGGCGAACAACTGCTCGACGAGTTCCGCGCGCAGGCGGCCTTTGTCGCTGCAGGGACGCATCGGCGTGTCCTCGTCGAACGGCACCGACTCGGGGCGGCCCACCATGTACAGATTGTCGAGCACCACCAGGCGGGCGCCGGCGCGGCCAGCGGCGTGCCGCACGCCGTTGAACAGCGGCTGCAGCACGCCGTCCCAGCGGTGGTAGTCGGCGGCGTTCGCGCAGTTGTAGACCACGGCAGCACCGCGGCAGGCCTGGTCCGCGAACGCGCTGTCGGTGATGTCCCCCCGCATCCACGCGAGGCCGGGACGCGGCGAGCCCGCGGGCCCGCGCCGCACCAGGCGAACCTGATGCCCGCGCTCGAGTAGCAAGTTCGCGACCTTGCGACCGATCTGCCCGGCGCCGACCACGGTGTGAATCTCTCGAGTGTCGTGAGCGTTTGCCATGCCGGCACTGTGCACCCTGCAAAACCGCACGACCACGCCCATATTCGCGGGCTAGCATTGCGAAAATGCAAAACCCCTATCGCTGGGACGATCTGCGCTTCTTGCTCGCCCTGGCCCGCACCGGATCGCTGTCGGCCGCGGCCGAGCAGCTCGGCGTCAACGCGTCGACGGTCGGCCGGCGGATCGAAGCGCTCGAAGGAGACCTGGGCGCCACACTCTTCGAGCGAACCCCCGACGGTACGGCGCCAACGGCGGCGGCCGAGCAGCTGGTCCCCCTGGCCGAAGCCATGGAGCGAGCGGCCCACGACGTCGGCCGCCTCGCGGCCGGCTTCGAGGCCGAGCCCGAGGGCACCGTCAGGATCACGGCGCCGCCCGGGGTCGCCAGCGGCTTCATCGCTCCCGCCCTGCCCGGGCTGATCGAGCGCCATCCGCGCCTTCGCATCGAACTCGACGCCAGCATCGGCTACGCGGACCTGACCCGCCGCCAGGCCGACCTGGCGGTGCGCGCGTCGCGGCCCGAGCGCGGCGACCTGATCGCGCGAAAGCTCGGCACCGACACCTACGCCCCCTACACCAGCCGCGCCTATGCGGATGAGCTCGGCTGCCTGAACGACCTCAACGGCGCTCGCTGGATCGGCTGGGGCCCCGACCTCGAGCATCTTCCCGACGAGCAGTGGCTGCGTCAGTACGTCGACGGCGACAGGTTCGTGCTGCGCACCAGCAACATCGAGGCGCAGCTAGCGGCCGCCGCCGCCGGCGTCGGCGTCGTCATGAGCGGCCACTTGCTCGGCCTGTCGCGCGGCCTTGCGCCGGTGCGGCTCGAGCCCGGGTTCGAGGCCAGCTTGCCGCCCCGGCCAACCGGCGAGCTCTGGCTCGCGGGCCACCGCGCCCTGCGGCACGTGCCGCGCATCGCCGCGGCGTGGCGCTTTCTCGAAGACGCAGTCGCCGACCTCGCGACCGCGACCGGCTGGCGCTCCCCGGGGGACTAGCCCCGGTAGGGCCCGCCGCCGGGGCCGCCGTTCGGGTCGGCGGAGCGCGGTGGGTTCTTTTCCCGCGCCACCCGGTCGAGCTCCGCCTCGACGCGGTACTCGAACACCTTGGGGTCGACGCCAAGCTCGACGAGCTGCTCGGCCATGACCGTCACCACGGCGCGCAGCGATTCGATCTCTTTGTCCTGGGCCCGCACCAGGGCGAGCAAGCGACGCACCTGCCGGGCGATGGAAAACGCGCTGGTCGAGCCGCGCGCCAGCGACGTGGCGGCGTTGGTGACCTGTCGGCGGTGGGTTTCGAGGGGCTCGAACATGTTGGTGAGAAACCGCAGCGCCATGGTCCGAGCTTGACACGGAACCTCTTGGCGCCGGGAGCGCTTTCGGCGCCCCCGGACGCTCCGCTGGGTGGCTCCGAAACCAACGACGCCCCGGCGGGCGTCCACCGGGGCGTCGCGGGCGCTTGCGCTGCCGCGCTTAGGCGGTCGCCGGCGAGGCGCCGCGGTGGCCGACTCGGGAGCGGATGCGAAGCTCAGAAACCGCCAGCACCGCAAAGCTCACGGCAAAGAACAAAACGTGGTTCCAGAAGGGCAAACCGAAGCTCGTGTTCAAGGCGGGCAGCGACGCGGGCAGCCCCTTGCCCGACAGCAAACTGATGGTCACGGCGATGGCGGGCGCCGTGATGAGCGTCGTGACCCAACCGAGTCCGGCAGTGGCCACCGCCATGGCGGCGTAGCGGCGAACGCGAGCGGTTGGAAAGAAGCCGACGAGAAATGCGGCCAGGGCCGCGTACGAAAGCGAGACGAAGAGGTGAACGCCCCAGCCAGAGTAGGCGGCGGTGCCGGCGTCGTACCCGCCTTGCTTGGTGATCTGTGCGCCGAGGAAATCGGTGATGTTGCCGCCCAGCGCGGCGTTTTGCACGCCGACGAAAACGAGGGCGCCGAGTCCAGCGCTAAGGACGATCCAGGGGGTGCGTTTGGCGAAATTGCGAAGCATGTCTCTTCTCTCCGATTGATTCGTTGTTGCCCTACCTACGCGGCCGGGGGGCGGCGGTTTCACGGTTGAGCACAAAGCCCGTCGAAACCCGCAGGGCCGGTCGTGATCTCGGGCCGCTAGGCCGGCGCGTCTAACGGAATCCGACTCTGGAAGGAGGTCCAAAGCCGACACGGCAGCCGAGGCCGAATCCGAACCCGAGGCCGAGCCCGAATCCGAGGCCGAACCCGAACCCGAACCCGAACCCGAGGCCGAACCCGAACCCGAACCCGAGGCCGAACCCGAACCCGAGGCCGAACCCGAACCCGAGGCCGAATCCGAATCCGTGGCCGAATCCGAGGCCGAATTTGAGGCCGAATCTGAAGAGCGAGGCTGTTGTCGGGTGTGCGGGACCTGCAGTCCGCCTGCGGGAACCGCAGGCCTGGGTGCGGGGCGCCGACGCCATCGGCCCGAAATCGAACGGTTTAACTACCTGGCACGCCGGGTGCTCTAAGGGCTGGTGCCAGTCGAGTCCACCCACACAAGGAAACCAAGCTCATGACCAAGAAAACTCTGCTCACCACCCTGCTCGCCTCCGCCGTCGGCCTCACCGCGGCCGTGGCCGCCGCCCAGCCTGGACCGGGCGGCCCCGACGGCGCCGCCATGCGCGACGCCCAGCTCGAAAAGCGCTTTGCCCAGTGGGATCAAAACGGCGATGGCGCCGTCACCCTGGCCGAGATCCGCGCGTTTCACGCCGCCAAGCGCGCCGCGGTTCTGGCTGAGTTCGACACCAACGGCGACGGCACCCTCGACCGCACCGAGCGCAAGGCCGTCCGACACGCGAAGATGGTCGAGCGCTTCGAAGCCATCGACACCGACGGCAACGCCGAGATCAGTCGCGCCGAAGCCGAAGCGGCCCACCCGGGTGTGGCGCGCCACTTCGACCGCGGCGACCGCGACGGCAACGGCGTCATCAGCTGGGACGAGTTCGAACAGGGCGCCAAGCACATGCACAAGATGCGCAAGAGGATGAAGCGCAAGTTCCGCAACAAGGGTGTTAACCCGGCGGGTGAGGGCCGCAGCTTTCAACGCGTTCCCGCGCCGGCCGACACCAGCCGCCAGTAGTCCGCGACGGCTCTCGCTCCTGGTACCCTAACCCCGATGCCCGCCCCTACGACAGGCCTGCGCTTGGTGCGCTGGGGTCTCGTGGGGGCGGCTTGTCTTGCCGCCGCCGCTCTCGTGCTCACCAGCCTGGCCAGCTACCGGCGCACCCAGGCGGTGTCCCGCGACCTGGTCGCCGCCCAGGGCGGCGCCTACCTCGAGAGCCTGCAGCGCCTGGCGGCTCGGGGTGAGCTGCCGACCAGCGAAGACCTCGCGGCCTGGCTCGCCGACTTCTCCGACAGCGGCATCACGTTCGTGGAGCTGGGCGGCCCAGCGCAGGTTTCGGCCGGCACGCGCACCGATGCGCTGATGCCGCCCCTGCCGCCCCTGGGCCCCGGCATCCGCACGCAGCTTGGCGACGGCATTGCGCGGGTCACCGCGTACCGGCCCATGCGCGTGCCCCGCCGCGTGCGTCGCGACGACCCGGAGCGCGCTCTTGGCGGCCCAACCCGGGAGGCTCGCCAGGAGCGGCGCGAGCGCCGACGCCGGGCGCGCCTGGCGCGAGCCATTGTCGAGTTCGAACCGGTCGCGGCCCAGCGGCTGGTCGCGGGCGCGGAGCGCAACCTCGCCATCAGCGGCGCCGTCGCGGTCGCCCTGATCGCGTTGTCCGCCGTCATGGCCGGTTGGATGCGGCGGCGCGAGCAGCTCGAGCGCGAGCTCACGGCCCGCCATCACCTAGCGCGCCTCGGCGAAACGTCTGCTGTGCTCGCCCACGAGATTCGCAACCCGCTCGCGTCGCTCAAGGGGCACGCCCAGCTCCTCGAAGCATCGCTGCCCGAAGGCAAACCCCGGGACAAAGCCCACCTGGTGGTGGGCGAAGCCATCCGCATCGAAGAGCTCACCGCGGGCCTGCTCGAGTTCGTGCGCACGGGCGCCGTGGATCGGGCGCCGGTACCGCCAGCCGACGTGCTGCGCGACGCGGCGCGCGACGCGGGCGCCGACCGAATCGATGTCGACGACACCGCGGCGCCGCCCCTTGCCACCATCGACGGCCCGCGCCTGCGCCAGGTCCTGGGCAACTTGCTCAAGAACGCGGTCCAGGCATCGCCCGAGGGCGCCCGAGTCGGCGCCCGCTGTGCCGCGGACGGAACGGCCCTGGTGTTCGAAGTGCGAGACCGCGGCACCGGCGTTCCGGTCGCGGACCGAGAGCGCATCTTCGAACCCTTCACCACCGGCAGGACCCGCGGCACCGGCCTGGGACTGGCGGTCGCCCGACGCATCGTCGAGGCTCACGGCGGTACCGTCACCGTGGGCGATCCCAACGACGGCGCCGGCGGAGCGGTGTTCACCGTGTCCCTTCCCGGCGCGGCAAACGAGTAGGATGGGCGCCCCATGGCCAGCGTACTGGTAGTCGATGACGAAGACGGCGTCCGCACGTTCATGGCGGAGGCCCTCGAGCTCGCCAACCACACCGTCGACCAGGCCCCGAGCGGCGAAGCCGCCCTCGCCAAGGTGGCTCGAGTCGGCTACGACGTCATCGTCACGGATCTGAAAATGCCCGGCATCGATGGCCTCGAGCTGCTCGCCGCCGTGCGCGAAAAGCTGCCCAATGCCGAGGTCATCGTGGTCAGCGCCCACGGCACCATCGACGCCGCCGTCGAAGCGATGAGGCGCGGCGCGTTCGACTTTTTGCAGAAGCCCGTGTCGGGTCCGGCCGAGCTGCAGCTGCTCGTCGACCGCGCCCTGGAGAGGCGCAACCTGCGCGCCCTGGCCGACGGGGCCCGACGAGCAAGCCCCGGTGACGGGCCCGCGCTCACGTGGGGCGCCGCCAGCATGCAGCCAGTGGTCGGCGCCCTGGAAAAGGTCGCCAAGACCGACGCCACGGTGCTGCTGGTCGGGGAAAGCGGCACCGGCAAAGAAGTCGCGGCGCGCGCCGTTCATCGGTGGAGCGCGCGCAGCGATGGCCCGTTCATCGCGATCAACTGCGCGGCCCTCACCGCCACGCTGCTCGAAAGCGAGCTCTTCGGTCACGAAAAAGGCGCGTTTACCGGAGCGACCGCCCAGCGCCAGGGCCGGATCGAGCTGGCCGCGGGCGGCACGTTCTTTCTCGACGAAGTCGGCGAGCTCGAGCCGCCGCTGCAGGCCAAGCTGTTGCGAGTGCTCCAGGAGCGGCGCTTCGAGCGAGTGGGAGGTCACCAGACGCTGTCCGCCGACGTGCGCTGGGTCGCCGCGACCAACCGCGACCTCGGGCAGATGATGCGCGACGGCCAGTTTCGCGAAGACCTGTATCACCGGCTCGCGGTGTTTCCGATCCAGTTGCCCGCCTTGCGCGACCGCAAAGACGACATTGGTCCCCTTGCCGAGACGCTGGTTCGCTCCATTGGCGCCGAGCTTGGCCGGCCGGGCCTGGAGCTCAGCGACGGTGCCCGGGCCGCCATCGAGGCGGCGCCGTGGCCTGGCAACGTGCGCGAACTGCGCAACGCCCTCGAGCGGGCCGCCATTCTCGCCGACGGCGACCGCGTCGACGCCGAACACCTGTGGCTCGACCCCGCCGTCGCGGGGACCGCGGGCGCGGGCGCGGCGGCGGTGCTTGACGGCAGCCTCGAGGAGTTGGAGAAGGCGGCCATAGAGCGGGCGTTGGCCGCTTGCGATGGGAATCGGAAGGCGGCGGCCGAGCGTTTGGGCATCGGGGTGCGGACGCTGTATGACAAGCTGAAGCGGTACGATATTTCGTAGGGCTGGGGCGTTGCGCGGTTCGCGTCGGGCGTCGGGCGTCGGGCGTTGGGCTCTGGAGGCGTGCGGTGATGGGGGTAAGGACGCTTTTGTCGAGCGGGGCTACGCGATGGGGGCTGGCCGTGCTCAGGCATACGGTCCGCTGATCGCTGGCGTCGGGCGCAGGGCGTCGTGCCGAGCATGGACCGTAGAACGTGCGGTCCGAACTGCGCGCGGCCAGCCCCCATCGCTTCGCCCCTTGGCGTTGGCGCGTTGGCGCGCGCGGCCGGGGCCGATTGCCTGCGCGGCCGGGGTGGGGATTGGGGTTACTGGAGGTGCCGGCCCGTGGCCGGCAGATTGTTGGGAAGGCGGTGCGGCCGCGGAGCGCGGGCGTGAAGCCTGGGCCGCATCGTGTGGCTTTCGGTCCGGCGTTGTTAGCTCGGACTCGGGCTCGGGCTCGGGCTCGGGCTCGGAGTCGGACGCGGATCGGAGTCGGGCTCGGACTCGGAGTCGGGCTCGGGGGCGGACTCAGACTCGGGCTCGGACTCGGAGTCGGGCTCGGACTCGGGCTCGGAGTCGGAGTCGGGCTCGGAGTCGGGCTCGGGCTCTGGCTCGGGGTCGGGGTCGGATTCGGAGTCGGGCTCTGGCTCTGGCTCGGACTGGGCGTCGGGGGCCGACTTGGGGTCGGGCTTCGGGATGTCGCGGCGGTTGGTGGGCGTGGACGGTTGTTCACGCTGGGTGGGGCTGTGGGGGGCTTCTACGGGGGTGTGGAGGTTCGCGGCGTTGGGTCTTCACCACCCGTGGACTCTCGGGGACCTGCGGCGCTGGCACGGGCCCTGCTCTCCGTTTGGGGGCCGTCAGTCCTGGAGAGAATCGTATGAAAGCCCCTGCCCTTGTCCTCGCCTCCCTTGCTGCCCTGACCTTGCCCTCGATCGCGGCGGCCCAGTCGCCGGGGGCGCCGCCGCCGGGCTACGGGCCGGCGCCGATGCCGCCTGCGGTGTCGACGATCGAGCGCCGCGGCCTGACGGCCGGCTTCGGGTTCGGCTTCGGCGGCATGGAGTCCAACGATGGCCCCATCGAGTGCATCGATTGCAACGACAGCGTGGCCGGCAGTTTCGACGGGCACATCGGCGTGATGCTCACGCCCCGGTTTGCGGTGGGCCTCGAGGTCTGGGGCTCAGGCCAGGCCCTCGACTCGGCCGCCGACGCCAGCTTGGTCCAGGTGCTCGTCATGGGGTCGGCACAGTGGTGGGCGACGCCGCGCCTGTGGGTCAAGGGCGGCCTCGGTTCGGCTCACCTATCCATGCGCTTTTCCGACGAAACGCGCGACGAGCTAGCCAACGGCGCCGCCGGTATGGTCGCGGTCGGCTACGAGCTGGTCCACCGACCGCGCTTCGCCATGGACGTCCAGCTCAAAGGCGGCGTCGGCAACTACGAGGGCTTTGGCGACCGCATCAGCCAGGGCACGCTGCAGCTCGGCTTTCGGTTCTTCTAGAGTTCCGTGACTGAACGCGGCGTTCCGTCGCGACTGTCGCGCCCCTCGAGCTGGCGGGGCCTCGCCGCCGGCTCGCACAGGTCGTCGCTCAGGAGTCTCGATTGACCGAAGAAGACGTACCCTGCGCGGTTTGCAACGAGTGGGTCGCTGCGACAGGGCTCCGAACCGCCCGGTGGCGTGTGCGTTCTCCGCGGCAGCTGCGTAGTGAGCGCGGTGCCGTTCGCTCCGGTCGCCGCCTGCTCGACCGCGATAACGCTCCGCGACTCAGTGCTCTGGTCGGAGAAGTAGTAGACCGGTTCCGCACTGTCGATCCTCACCCCCGCCCGAGGGACCAGCGACGTGTCGACAACCTGGACAACAGCGACGCCCCGCTCCGCCAGGGACTGGCCTTCGAACGGATCGCCAGCCTGCCGGGTCCAACGATCGTCGGTGTCGGTACGGGTCGTCGGCGCGGTGACGTTGGTCATGCGCGCGCCCACCTCAACCGGCAGCGATCGCAGAGTGGGAACGAGCCCGGGCCCGATGGTCCGCAACGCGACGAATCCGTTGAACGGCACGGCCATATCGGTGATGGCGAATCGACCGCATTCATCGGTCGCGATAGCCCCGACAGCGATGGGCTCGGCGCTCTCGGGCTCCGCAAGCACCTCCAGCGCGTCGTAGGCCCGAAGCTCGACCGAGCATGGACCTGCGGCGGTCGGCTCGGTGCAGAGCTCGCTACCATCGTTACCGTCCTTGACCGGCTCGCTCGTTTCTATGTCAACGAACACGCCGCAGATCGTCGCTGACAGGCCCGGTTGAGCCGGTGCCTCGCATTGGGGCAACGCCCCCTGGCACTCGAGCGCGCCGGGGTTTGTGGGCGGTGGCCCGGCGTCGATGGTCACGCTGCCGTCGCCGTCACCGCCGGTGGTCCCGCCCGGCGTGGGAGATCCCTGGCCAAAGCCCCCCGAGCCGTCGTCTCCCCCACACCCACACACGAGCGCCCCCAGCAGGCAGACCCAGCGCCACCGTCCCTTCATCTCCAAAGAGTGGCAGGCCCTGGGCATCCCGCCGCCCGTTTCCGCGGTGCGACCGCGTCGAGGCGATCGTCTAGCCGGCCCCGCCCACGCGCATGGAGCCAACGCGTTCCCAGCTCCGCGCCGAGCCGGGTGTTTTCAGGGCTTTGCGATGTCGGTGGCGCAAGCCTGACCGAAATGTCGACGTAGGTGCGCGCAACACCCTCAAGACGAGCGACGGACGGACGGTTCACGTCTTTGCGATGCCCGACTCCGCGCCCACCATGACCGCCCGCAAGCTCGACCGCGCCCTCACCGCCGCGATCGCCAGCGATGACATTCGCATCGAGCCGCTGCCGGCGGCGACGACCAAGCTGGTCAACCTGATCAACCAGGGAGACTTTTCCCTGCGCGCCGTCGCCGAGATCGTCGCCAGCGATCAGGCGCTCGCGGCGTACGTGCTGCGCCAGGCGAGCTCGGCCGGGCGCGCGGGGCGAGACATCGACTCCATCGACGACGCGGTCGCGGTGATGGGGGCCAAAGAGATCATGAGCATGGCGGTGGCCCTCGGCATGGGCAGCCAGGTGTGCGCCGGCGGCCCGTTGCAGGAGCTCAAGCTCGAGGTCTGGCGACGCGCCACGTTCTCCGCCGCCTTTTGCCGAGCCATGGCCCGGCACTTCGGTGCAACCCAGGACCAGGCGTTCCTGGTCGGGCTTCTGTCGAACCTCGGCTTGTCGGTCGCGCTTTCGTGCATCGAGGAAGCGCTGCCCGATAATTCGTCGCAGAGCATGCCGCGGGAATTCTGGCTGCGCGTTGCCAAGCGTCACGAACGCACTCTCGGCCTGGTCATGGCGGCGAAATGGGAGCTGCCGCCGTTCGTTCGCGACGTGCAGTCGGCCCTGGGCGACACCGATCATCTGCCCGAGGATCCCCTCGCTCGCCTCGTCGCGGTTGGCGAACGGGTCGCCGATGTCGTCGAGTCCGAGTCCGACGTTACCGACGACATGCTCGCCAACATCGCCGGCCTCGAAGACGAAGGCCACCGGGCTGCGATCATCGACCTGCTTCACACGCTGGGCGCGCAAATGTGTTCGCTCAACCCGGAGCAACCCGACGACCCCGAAAGATCGGCTGTCGCCGTCGATGAGACGAGTCCGCTGGTCATCGCCGTCCAGAAGATCCGAGAAAAGGGCCCCGCCAACGTGCGCGACGACGCCGATGCGACTGCCGTCGAGCTAGGAGCCACCGTGCACCAGGGCAAAAACGACATCGCGTTCCAGTGCGTGGCGATGATCGACGACGGCCTGGTCATGCAGGGCGGCGCCGGTTTGCCGGCCAACTGGATGGTCAAAATGACCCTGCACTCCCAGCCCGACCTGACGTTTTGCGGCACCGCCGTTTATTCCGAAGGCGACGGCAAGGGGCACTTCGTGGGCATTCGCCGCATGAGTCTTTCGCCCGACGACCAGGTTCGGTGGACGGGACTGGTCAACGGCGCCGCCGCCAACGACGAAGCGACGCCGCCCGCTGTGGTCGACGTGCACGCAGTGGCCAACGATGAAGCGCCGGCCCGGCCCGGCGCGACCACGGGCCCCCGCAACGCGACGGGCCCCCGCAACGTAACGGGTCCCCGCAAGACCACCGGACCGCGCAAAGCCACCGGGCCGGTCGCCAAGGCCGGCGGCACGTCGGTTCAGAGCGAAAAAGGCTTCTTCAAGAAGATCTTTTCGCGCTGACGTCAACGCCAGCTCCATGGGGTCGGTCGACGGCCCCGAGAACCGAAAGCGCCGGGTCGATTGCCCGGCAGTTGGGGCCGCCCGCGGCGGCCGCGCTCGCCTAGCGGCGCCGGTAGTCGAGGGCCGGCATGGCCGCCAGCAGGGCGACGTCTCGAGCGCCGACCGTCGAGTCGACCGACAGCAGGTCTGCCACCCAATCGCGGCGCTGGCCGTCGTTGGCGTTGTTGGAGGTGTGGTTGCGTTTCTGCGCCTGTGCTTCCATTTCGAACCTCGCTCGTTGACAGCTGGTTTACCGCAGTAAACTCCGGCAAGCCACCAAGTTCAGCAACGTTTTCGCAACCATGGCGGGCGCGCCCGGGCGACGCGGCTGAGTGGTGGCTCATTCAGTGAGACAATCGACAGCGAACCGCTCGCCGGGGCCCGGGCGGCTGCGACCGTCGACTACACTCGGGGCGCGCAACCCATCGATTGTTCATGGCGAAACACGACCCCGACCGCCTGTTCATCAAGGACGGCTTTAAGCACTACCGGCGCTCCTACTCGACCGTGGAGGCCCGCTGGGGCTTCGCCGTCCTGGGCCTGCTGGCAGTGATCACTTTGTACATCGGCTGGCGCAAGAGCAACCCGGCCGACCCGGACCTCTTTGCCGAGGCCCCTCTGGTCAAGGCCAGCGCCGTGGTCGTCGAGCGCGGCGCGCCGCCGCAAACCGGCAACCCGAGCTACTCGGACGAGACCGTGGGCGAGCGGGCGCCGACGGCCGCCGTCGACCGCGGCCCGGTGCCCCCGGGCTTGCCCGCCGACGGCTGGTCCGAGGGCTCCATCAGCACCTTCACGGCCGAGAACCTGTACGTCAAAATCAACGGCCGAGCCGACTACTTCCTGTCCAAGGGCTTCGAGCGCCTGTACTTCGTCCCGCTCGCCAAAGACGACGACGAAGCGACCACCGTGGACGTGGAGGTCTACGACATGGGCGCGGCCAAGAACGCCCTGGGCACCTTTGCCGGCGAACGTCGCGAAGGCGAAGACGCCGAGAGCGGCTCGGCCGGGCTCACCTTCATGGCGCGCAACGCCCTGTTCGCGACCCGCGGCCGCCTCTACATTCGCGCGATCGGCGCCGACGAGTCCGAGGCCGTGAAAGCGCAGCTGCTGCACCTGCGCGACGCCCTCGATGCGGGCCTGGCCAGCGACGCCCTGCCCTGGGCCTACGACTTCTTCGCCCTGCTCGACCTCGACTCGGGCAAGGTCGTGTACCAGGGCAAAAACGCCTTCTCCCTCGAGTTCGCCCAGGACGTCTACATCGCTCGGCCGGGCGGCGACCTCGAGCTGTTCGCGGTGGCCAAAGACGGCGCAGCCGACGCCCAGGCCATGGCGGCCCAGTTCATCGACGGTTTCGCGTCGATCGGCAGCAAGGCCGGCAAGGTCCGCGGCGCGCCGCTGGTCGAAAACGAATTCATCGGCACCTTTGCCACGGCCGTGGCCGTCGATCGGTTCGTCGTCGGCCTCAAGGGCGCCTCGAGCAAGGCCGAGGCCGGACAACAAATCGACCGATTGCGGTCGGCTGTCGCCGAGCTTCCCGACGACGTCAAAGCGCGAGCCAAATCCGAACCGCCGCCGCCGAGCGCCGGCGGGTACGGGGCCGCCGAAGGCGACGACGCCGAGGACGCAGACGAATCGAACGAAGCCAACGACGCGGCCGACGAGCCGGGCGAAGCCGACGGCGCCGGCAAGACTCCTTATGAGGGCGACGAACTATGAGCGTACCGAGAAAGCGCAAGGGCGATCAGCCGCAACCCGAGCCCACCGCCGAAGACCTGCAGGCGCTCGAAGTCGCCCGCGGTGAGTCGCGCCGGCGCTTGCTCAAGCAGGCCGGCGCCGTGGCGGGACTGGCGGCCCTGGGCAGCTACGCGTCCCTTGCGCCGCCTTTGTGGCCGGGCTCCCTCAAAGACGTCGACGGCGAGCGCGGCAAGCCCGTCGAGCCGGTGCGCCGCCTGCCCGAAGGTGGCTACGCGGTGGAACCCATGGCCAACGCCGCGTATCTCGGTGTGGCGCGCGGCGAAAACGTCGAGGCCATGCTGCGCTCGGCCATCGACAGCATCGGCGGCCTGCGGCGCTTCATCAAGACCGGCGACGTCGTGCTCATCAAGCCCAACGTGGCCTTCGAGCGCTCGGCCGCCCTCGGCGCCACCAGCAACCCCGAAGTCGTTTCCGCACTCATTCGCATCGTTCGCGCCGCAGGCGCTGCCGAAGTACGGGTGTGCGACAACCCGATCGAGTCGCCCGAGAGCTGCTTTGCACGGTCCGGTATTCGCAAGGCGTCGCTCAACGAAGACGCGCGGCTGTTTTTGCCCAACCACAACGCGTTCGAGACCCTCAACACACCGGGGGCGACCTGGATCGAGAAGTGGCCCTTCTTTTGGCAACCCTTCCAGGGCGTCACCAAGGTCATCGGCGTGTCGCCGGTCAAAGACCACAACCTGTGCCGCGCCTCGATGACGACCAAGAACTGGTACGGCCTGCTCGGCGGCCGCCGCAATCAGTTTCACCAGGACATTCACGGCATCATCGCCGACCTTGCCCTGATGCTCCGCCCCACGTTCGTCGTTCTCGACGGCACCCGGGTGCTCTACCGATCGGGCCCGACCGGCGGCAGCCTCGACGACGTTCGGCCCGGCAAGACCATCGCGGCGTCGACCGACTCCATCTGCGCCGACTCGTTCGGTTGGGACGACCTGCTGCAGCGCAAGGGCGAGGACCTGCCCGACTACTTCCGCCGGTGCGCCGAGCGCGGGCTCGGCACGCCGGATTGGAAGGCCGTGGCCATCAAAGAAGAGCAAGTGGGATGATTCTCGACGACGGGATCGGCCGATGAGCAAGCAAAACTTCGTACCGCTGTCGCGGCTCAAAAATCAGTTCAAACCCAACCGGGACGGCTCGCCCTGGTGGGCCCGCGTGTTTCGGATCACCAACATCCGCATCGCGACCCAGGCCTTCTTTCTGGCCCTGTTCGTCTTTCTAACCTGGGTCGCCTGGTTCTCGCGCATCGAGGGCTACCCGGTGTCCCTGTTCCTCGAGCTCGACCCGCTCGTCGGACTGGCGACCGCCATCTCCACGTCGACCGTCTACCGCTGGCTGTGGCGCGGACTGTTCATCCTGGTTTTGACGCTCACCCTCGGCCGGGTGTTTTGCGGCTGGATCTGCCCCTACGGAACCATTCACAACTTCTTTGGGTGGCTGTTCAACATCCGCCGCAACAAAGACAACATCGACGTCAATCGCTACCGGCCGCTGTTCCAGTTCAAGTACTACATCCTGGCGGTGTTCCTGGTGCTGGCCGCTTTCGGCTCGCTGCAGATCGGTCTGCTCGACCCGATCGTCATCATGACGCGCACGCTCACCACCAACGTGCAGCCGGCCGTGGACCAGGCGATTCCCGCTCTCACGTCCGCGCCGGGAGCCGCCGAGCAGCGGGTGTTTTCGGGTGCCTGGTTCATCGGCTTCATGATCATCGCGCTGGTCGGCGCGAACCTGTTCATCCCCCGGTTCTTTTGCCGGGTGCTGTGTCCCCTGGGCGCCCTGCTCGGCGCGCTGTCGCGCTTTTCGCTGTGGCGCATCGACCGCGACGTCACCAAGTGCACCGACTGCGACCTGTGCCTGCGCCACTGCGAAGGCGCGTCGAGCCCACAATCGGCCTTGCGCAAGTCCGAATGCTTCGTCTGCTTCAACTGCATCGACGACTGCCCCGAAGATGCGATTTCGTTCAAGCTGGCGCCGGTACTCGTCAAAGACAAGATCGTTGGCAAGCTCAAGGCCGGCACGGCGACCCTGTTCGGCAAGAAGGTCATCTCCAAAGACCCGGAGACCGAAATAGCGCCGCCCGACGTGCCGCGGCGCCGGTGGGTGCTCGCCGGGGTCGCCGGCGTGCTGGCCTACCCGTTCTTGCGCTTCTCCAACGCGGTCAACAAGCGCGGCTTTAACGCCAAGGCGATCCGGCCCCCCGGCTCGGTGGCCGAGCCCGAGTTCCTCGAGCGGTGCATCAAGTGCGACCAGTGCATCAACGTGTGCCCGACCAACGTGCTGCAGCCGGCCACCCTGGCCGAGTCGGGCCTCGAGGGCGTGTGGACGCCCGTCATGGACTTCGCGGTCGGCTTTTGCCAGCTCAACTGCACCCTCTGTTCGGAAGTGTGTCCGACCGGCGCCATTCAGAAGATTTCCGTTGAAAAGAAAATCGGCGCGGGCGAGTACGAAAAAGACGGCCCGATTCGCGTTGGAACGGCATTTTTTGACCGGGGCCGATGCCTGCCGTGGGCCATGGAAACCCCGTGCGTGGTCTGTGAAGAGGTGTGCCCGGTCAGCCCCAAGGCAATCGGCACCTACCATGAAGAAATCACCCGCTGGGACGGTCAAAAGGTCACCCTGCAAAAGCCCTACATGCGCCCCGAGCTGTGTATCGGCTGCGGAATTTGCGAACGAGAGTGCCCGGTCGTCGACTCGGCGGCCGTGTACGTAACCGCTGTCGGCGAAACGCGTTCGAAGGACCGCTCGCTTTTGCTGGGTAGCGAGAAGACGAAGTCGTAAGCTCGACCCGAGGTCGAGTTCACAAGCAAGGCAACCAGGACGGAGCGACTCTTATGAAGAAGCAAGACGGAATCTCACGGCGCGAGCTCATCACCAAGACCTCGGCCGCCGGCGCCGGCGCCGCCCTGGGCGCAGGCCTGGTTGCCGGCACGGCGAGCGACGCGTTCGCCGCGCCGAAACAAAGCAAGTTCCGGGTGCCGCGCAAGACCCTCGGCAAGACCGGCCAGAAGGTTCCGATCCTGCTTTTCGGTGGCGCGGTCGACCTCGATCCCAAGTTCGACCCCAAGCTGGCCGAGGCGTACCGCTACGGCGTGGACTACTTCGACGCCGCCAAGGTGTACGGCGGCGGCACGTGTGAGCCGCGCGTCGGCAACTTTCTCGAACGAAGCGGTCTGCGCAAGAAAGTCTGGATCACGACCAAGTCGCCGGAGCACGAGGCCGAACCGTTCGCCCGCGACGTCGACAACAGCCTCAAGGACCTCAAGACGAAGTACATCGACCTGTACTTCATGCACTCGATCGGGCCCGACAAGTACCTGCGCGGCGATCTGGGCAAGCAGATGGCCAAGAAGGCCGAGCAGCTCAAAAAGCAGGGCAAGATCCGCTACTTCGGCTTTTCGTGCCACAAGAGCAACGTGGCCGAGCTGCTCGAGCTAGCCGCCACGCTGCCGTGGATCGACGTGGTTATGTTCAAGTACAACTTTCGCGACTACGGCGACAAGAAGCTCAACAAAGCCATCGACGCGGCCCACAAAGCCAACATCGGCCTTATCGCCATGAAGACCCAGGGCGCGGCGGTCTCGTTTCAGGAGAAGTGGAAGCCCCACAAGGCGTCGGGCTTCACCAAGGGCCAGGCCGTCCTCAAGGCCGTCTGGGACGACGAGCGCATCGCCGCCGCCGTCTCGCACATGGACAGCCTCAGCCTGGTCCGCGAAAACGTCGCCGCCGCGCTGAACAAGAAGAAGCTCACGGCCGCCGACCGCGAGAGCCTGCAACGCTACGCACAAGACACGCGCCAGCATCACTGCCAGTGGTGCGACCACCACTGCAACCCGGCCGTCGATGCGCCGGTGCAAATCGGCGACACCTTGCGCTTTCTGATGTACCACGACGTGTACGGCGAAAAGGACAAGGCGCGCCGGCTGTTCTCCGAGCTGCCCGCCGAGGCCCGCAAGCTCGATGGAGTCGACTTCTCGGGCGCCAACCGGGCGTGCCCCAACGGGGTCAACGTCGCCTACCACATGAAGCGCGCCAAGGACGTTCTCGCCTAGGTACGCAAGGCTCTCGCTATCGCTTCGGGCCCGCGGCCATCCGCGGGCCCGTCCTGCGTTTCGGCAACCGAGTCGGGCTACGGCGTTCGGGCAACGCGAAAGCCGATGCGATTGCTGCGCGCATGCGGTGCGGCCTGATCGCGAGCGGCAGCGCGGCCGTAGCGGGCGCGCTTGTACCAATCGCCGCCGCGCAGGGTATGCGCTTCGGCGTCGCCGGCCGGATCCGCCGGGTCGACCGTGAGTTCGCCACGCCCGGCATAGGCATCGGCCGAGTACCTATCGGATGTCCACTCGCCCACGTTGCCGTGCATCTCGTAAAGCCCCCAGGGGTTGGCTGGCAGCGACCCCGCGACGGCCGTCGACAGGCGCGTCCCCGGCGACGGTGGCGTCTCCCACGCCACTTCGATCCTGCCGTTCACGGCGCGAGCGCCGCCGTTGGCGGACGACCGGTCGGCCACTCCATCGTTGAAGTTCGCCAGGTCGTTGGTCGGCCGCTCGAAGTGAAACGGTCCCGCCGTACCGGCGCGACAGGCGTATTCCCACTCGGCCTCGGTCGGGGCTCGCAGCGGCCTGGTCCCCGCCGGGGCCGCGGCATTGGCCCGCTTCAAGAAGGCCTGCAGGTCGTGCCAGGAACCGTCGGCAGGCCTTTCGTCGCCCTCGAAAAAACCTCGGCGCTCGCCCATCACGCGCCGCCACTGGGCCTGCGTGACCTCGGTGGCCCCGAGATAGTAGGCCCGCGTGAGCTTTACCCGGTGCCGGGGCCCCTCGTTGGCGTTGCGTCCGGTCTCGGAGGTCGGCGAGCCCATGAGAAACTCGCCGGGCATTACGAGCACCATCTCGATACCGGTGGCCCGGTCGCGAACCTTCCACGGCAACCCGCTGTCGCGAATCTTCTCGCGCATGACCTCATCCGTGACCTCGGGCCCCGGCTCGTGAAGCACGACGTCGTACCAGGGCGCCGGTGATGGGGCGGTCTCCGTGTCAGCCGACGTTTCGGCCGACGGGCGGGGATCCGCAGAGGTGCCTTCGCCTCGACAGCCGAACACCAGCAACGCGAGCGACAACGCGACGGCAGCGGCGGTCGGTCCCATGGCGCGGCACTGTACCGCACCCGGAGGGACGACGCGCCGGTCAGACCGGGCGGCGCTACAGCCGGCGTCGCTGCAGCGACACCCAGAGGTCGCGCATGCGCGACGCGTCCCGGGGATCGTTGGGTTCGTACTGCATCGCGATGCACGCGGAACCGCGCGTGCTCGGGCGAACGTCGCCCACCATGCGGGCCAAGCCTCGCACTTTTTCGCGAGGCCCCACCTCGACCTCGATGTCCAGAGGCTCGCCGCTGCGAAGAGCGTCCAGCGGCAGCGAAAGCGCCGCCTCCCGGTCGCAGCGCACGAGCATGCCGCCCGGCTGGCCGTCGGTTGCAATCGACAGGTCGACCATCGTGGACTGCACCGTCTGTTCGCCAGCGCTGAGCGTCACCACGATGATGATGTTGTTCGGCACCGTGGCGCGAAAGCAGTTGCGCTTGTTGCTGGCCTGAGACGGCTTGAGGTCCTCGAGCGAGCGCTGCACCTTGCGGCGAAACAGCTCGGGCTCAATCGGCTGATTGAGAAAGTTCGCGACGCCAAACGACATCAAGTCGTCGACCAGCTCGCCCACCAGGGACTTGGCCAGGATGAGCACCGGCAAACCGCGGCGGGCCTGCATGCAGCGGGCAACCAGGCCGACGCCTTGCTTGACCACCGTCGACATGGGGATGACCAGCGCGTCGAACGTGTTGACGTCGACGACCGCCCCGCCCATGCCGTTGACCACCGACGCGGGCACCACGCGGGCAACCCCATCGAGGGCGTCGGCGCAGGCTGCGCGAACGTCTTCGTCCGAGTCGACAAGTCCAAGGCGCGGCAGAGCTCCGCTCATCGACTTAAAAGATCGGACGCTGCCAGCCAGGCTTGAGACGCAGAACGCCCCCGAATCGCGGACATACATGCGCCGACGGGCCACGAGGGTGTAGGGAAACCCCGCCGGATGCCTCACAGCACGTTGGCGACCTCGCTACCCGCCCCCGATGCCGGCAACCATCGCCGCACAGGCGCCACGCCCGGCCGCGGGCGAAGGAACTTCAAATTCTCAGGGAGTTACGAGCCGGGCGCGTGCTTTGCACAAACGCCCTCACGCCATGACCGCCCAGCCGCCCTCCGCCCCCAAGATTCCCCAGAGCCTGGGCCAGCATTTCTGGAGGCTGGCGACCGAGCCGGGAAGCTTTACGGAGCTGCGCGAGCCCAACGCCGTGGTGCGTCACACCATCGCGTCCATTCGGTCGCTTCTAGGAGAAGGCCTCGGCGGCGTTGCCAGCGACCCCATCGGGTTCGTCATGGGCCTTCATCGCAACCCGCGCTATTCGTCCCCCGAACAGCGCCGCGGCGGCGCCGACACCAGTCAGTCGCTCGTGTACTCGATCGGTGTGCTGATGTTCGAGAGGTTAACGGGCTACCACCCCTTTGCCGACCCGCGGCGGGCCGCCAACGACGGCGCCCGCGAGCTGTGCCACGTGCCCGCCGCCCTGCGCGAGATCCTGCGTCGCGCCCTGTCGCCGTTTCCCGAGGACCGCCACTGCGACGCGGCGGCCCTTCGCCGGTCCCTCGAGACGTACCTGCGTCGCCAGACCGGCGAACGGCAGCGCACGGCTTCGCCTGCGGTGCCGCGCTCGCTGGCCAATCGAGCGCCGGACACGGTGCGGGCGCCCAACGACATCGACGAACCCCTCGCGGCCGGCTCGGTATCCGCAGCGGTGGCAGCGCCCGGCGCCTGGATCGAAAGGACGCGAGCGACGACAGCCCACAACGAGCCCGCGACCGCCTACTACGCGCGCGAGATGATGCGCGCGACGACCGAGGTCGACCCCGTCCGTCCAACGCACATCCCGGAGCCTCCGGCGTCGGTCCGCGCGACGGACCCGACGACGATCATCCACGCGCGCCGCCGGCGTTTCGACACCTTCTCTTTGGGCCTTCCCCCCGCTGGTGCGGGCCTCGCGTTGCTGCGGCGCCTGGCACCCAAGGTGCAAAGCTACGGCCGCCTGCCCGCTGTCGGCGTTGCCGCCCTGGTCCTGGTTGCGGCCACGCTCACCCTGGCCGGGGCCGAGCGAGTGGACTCCAACAGCCGCCAGCCGGATACCGACTCCCCGGCCCCGGCAGCCGCGCCCGCGCCGCCCCCGACGTCGGCGGCGCTCCCCGAGCCGCAGCGAACGCCGAAGCCAGCCCCCGCGCCGACTGCCGACGCGCCCGCGATGCCCCCGAGCGACGCCGCCGCCCTCGACCCGGCCCCCGTCGATGCCGACGAGGGCTCGATCGAACAGGTCGGCCCCGAAGAGCCGCCGGAGCGTGCCCCCGGCACCTTCGACCTGGAAGCGGCGGGACGGCTGGCGGCACTGGCGACCACCGAGTGCGTGCCCGCGCACCGCCGCCGTCAGGTTGCCCTGGCGGTCACGCTCCGCTTTTCGCGCGACGGCGTGTCGGACAAAGTGTTCTTCGGTCCCGGGCAGCGCATGCCCCGCGCACAGCGACGCTGTCTTCTTTCGGCGCTTCGCGGCATCGACGCCGGCGGACGTCCGTCGGCGCCGCGCCTGGTGACGTACACCTTGCACTTCGCCGGCGGCGAACCCGGCCACCGCGTCGCGTCGCTGCGCTAGGGGTGCAACCTCAGCCGCTCGAACTTCGTTTCGGGGAGTTGGCTGGCCGGGGCGGCCGAAACGGCCAGGCCCAACCATACGTTCGAGAAACGATCGCCTCGGGAAGACCGCCACGCCAGGCAGCTCGAAGCGCGACCGCGACCACGAAGTCGCATCGCTACCGGCCAGCCGTGGCACACTGTCGCGATGGGGGACCAGACGTGAGTGCGGAGCCGCTGCCGGCCGGCCACGCCGGTTCCCTCGGCGAGCTGGTTCTCGAGTCGGCGCTGATGTCGATCTTTGCGCTCCACCCGAACAGCACGGTGCGCTACGCCAACCCGGCAGCCATCAGCCTGTTCGGCTATCCCCTCGATGATCTTCGCGGGCGCCCGGTGCACGAGCTGATCCACTACGCCCGCCCCGATGGGACGAGCAATCCGTTCGAAGGTTCGCCGGTGCAGATTGCCCTGCGCGACCGCAAGCGGTGCTTTCTCGAGAGCGTGGTGTTCTTTAAACGAGACGGCACGCCGGTCCCCGGTGACTGCATGGCCGCCCCGCTGCTCGACGGAGACCGCGTGGTCGGCGGGCTGCTGATGATCCGCGACCTGAGCGACCGCTGGCGCGATGCCGCCAGCTACGCCGACAAAATGGATGCGGTCGAACGGGTGGCCGGCGGAGTCGCCCACGACTTCAACAACCTGCTCACCTCCATCGCGACGCGCGCGTCGATGCTGACCCGCAAGCTGGCCGATCCCGACCTCGCGGCCGACGCCCGCGAAATCGTCGAGGCCGCCAGTCGGGCCGCGCAGCTCACCGACCAGCTGCTCACCTTTGCGCGCAAGCGCATCCTGCGCATCGAACCGGTGCTTCTCGACCCGCTTATCGCCCGGGCCCGACCGCTGCTCGAGCCCTTGCTCGGTGACGACCGCCTGCTTACTCTCGAGCTCGGCGCCCCCGGGCTGGTCGTCGAGGCCGATCGCAGCCAGCTCGAACAATGCCTCATCAACTTGACCGTCAATGCCCGCGAAGCGCTGCCGCGAACGGGCGAGCTGTGCCTTCGCACGCGCCCCATCGACATCGATGGCCGTCCCGGGGTCGAGCTGGCGGTGGCCGACGACGGCATCGGAATGACCGCCGAGGTAGCGGCGCGGGCCTGTGAGCCGTTCTTCACGACCCGATCGGCCCCGGGTCGGTCGGGCATGGGCCTGGCGACGGTCCGCGGCATTGCGACCCAGCTCGGCGGCTCGATCCGCATCGACAGCGACGTTGGGTCTGGCACTGTCGTGACCGTGCAGCTACCCGCCGCGAGTGAGTAGCCCCCTGCCCGGCACGTCCGAAACACTGGCCTGTGACATACGAGCGCCAGACTGCAGGTAGATGACTTTGCGCGAAAAAGACGATCAGGTCACCGTCACCGGCACCGTGGTGGTTCACACGCGCGGCTTTGGCTTCGTCGACATCGACGGCGCCGCGCCGGCCGCCTCGGCGTTCATCGCGCCGCCGTACCTCAACGCGCTGCTCGCCGGAGACCGCGTGCGCGCGCGTATCAAGCCCAGCGGCGAGGCGCGCTGGTCGGTCACCGAGGTGAGCTTGCTCGACCGGCGCCAGCGTTCGCTTTTCGGCACCGCCGTCGTCACGGGCGGCCGCGCCGCGCTGCGGGTCGACCCCATGGTCTCGAACCGACCGTGGCCTCTCGTGGGCAACGGCGTGTCCGCCCTGGCCGACGGCGCCCCCATTGTCGCGCGCATTCGCGGCGACCAGGCGGAGTTCGAGCGCGCGGTAGCCGAGCCCGACGTCAGCCTCGAGCGAGTGCTCGTGCGCTACGAACTGCGCACGGACTTCGGCGAAGCGCTCGAGACCCTGGCTCGAAACGCCACCGACCGATTCGCCGACGCGCGCCGCGACCTGCGCGACGTGCCCACCGTGACCATCGACGCCCCGTCGTCGCGCGACCTCGACGACGCCCTGTCGGCGCTGCCGGCCGACGACAGCGGCGCCCTGCGCGTGCTGGTCTCGATCGCCGATGTCGGCGCCCTCGTCGAGGAAGGCAACGCCCTTGACCTGGAGGCGCGACGCCGCGGCACCAGCGTCTATCTCGCGGGCCGGGTGATTCCCATGTTGCCGCGTTCGCTCAGCGAAGATCAGCTCAGCCTGCTGCCGAACACCGACCGCCCGGCCATCACGGCCGAGCTGCGAATCGACCCGGATGGCCGCATCACGGCAACGGACCTGTACCGAAGCCGCATCCGGTCCCACGCGCGGCTGTCGTATCAGGGGGTGGCCGCGTTTCTCGACCGCGGAGACCGCAGCGAGATTCCCGGCTCGGTGCTGGAGACCGTGCGCCGCCTGCGGGCCGCCGCGGCGCGACTGTCGGTCACCCGACTGGCCCGCGGCGGCGTCGAGCTCCTGCGCGAAGAAGCGTACGTCACCCTCGACGCGGATAGCCGCGAACCGGTCGACGTAGATGCGCGGGTCGATACGTCCGCCAACAAGCTCGTCGAGCGCCTCATGGTAGCCGCCAACGAGGCGGTTGCCCGCTGGTGCCGCGACCGCGGAATCCCGGCCGCCCTGCGCGCACACGATGCACCGGCGACCGACGCCGTGCACTCGATCGAGCGGGCTGCGCGCAACTTCGGCTTCGAGCTGGCCCTGGGTGACTCGCTGTCGCCCGTGGGGCTGGCCGCGGTCGAGGCTCAGTTCTCCGCGACCGAGCTGGCCCCGGCCATGTACACCGTACTGATGCGCGCACTGGGACCGGCCCGCTACACGACCGAAGCGAGTCCTCACTTCGGACTCGCCGCGCCGCTGTACTGCCATTTCACCTCGCCGATTCGCCGGTACGCAGACGTCATTGTGCATCGGCAAATCGCCGCGTACCTCGATGGCCGGCGCGACTTCGGCTCCGGCGCCAACGTGCAGGCTTGGTGCGATGCCCTCAACGAGCTGGCGCGACGAGCGCGCAAGGCCGAGACAGAGAGGCTCCGCATGACGGCAGCGCGCTGGTTTGGCGGGCGAATCGGCGAACGGTTCACCGGCAACGTGGTGGCGGTCAAGCCCTTTGGACTCATCGTGCAACTCGCGGGTACCGGCGTTTCCGGCAGCGTGCAGGCCGACAACCTCCCGGGCGAAAACCTCACTCTCGACTCTTCGCGCCTCTCCCTCGTCGGCACCGACGGCACGCGGTACACGGTGGGAGAGTCGCTCGAGGTCGAGGTCGCAAGCGCCAACGAAGAGCTCGGCCGCATCGACCTGTTGCCTCTGCGTCGGCTATCCGACTAGCTGCGCTCTGGCCATGGTGCCGCCGGGTTTCCGCTATAAGATGACCGAGTGGAGGGGTTCGCTGGTACCGAGCGCTACCAGATCGTCCGCCGACTCGGCGAAGGCGGCATGGGGGTCGTCTACGAAGCCCACGACCTCGAGCGCAGCGCCAGGGTCGCGCTCAAGACGGTGCAGGACGCGCGGCCGCGGGCCGTTGCCAGGTTCAAACGCGAGTTTCGCTCGCTCACCGACATCATTCACCCCAACCTCGTGAACCTGTACGAGCTCGTGGTCGACGACGACCGCGTGTTCTACACGATGGAGCTCGTACACGGCGTGCACTTTACGCGCTGGGTTCGCCCCACCTGCGAGAGCGCCGTGGAAGACTCGAGCTCGGCGTCCCTCGACAGTCTGGCCCTGTCAGAGGCCCCGGCCGACGGCGACCCGATCACCGCGCCGACGCGCATCCGTCCGGCCGAGGCGCCCGCGGGCGCGAGACGCGCTCTCGACGTTCGGCGACTGCGGATCGCCATGCGACAGCTCGCCGAAGCTGTCGCCTCGATCCACGAGGCCGGCATGCTGCACCGGGACCTCAAGCCGTCCAACGTCATGGTCACCGACGGCGGACGCGTGGTGGTCCTCGACTTCGGCCTGGTCACCGAAATGGTCACGGAGAGCATCCGCCCCCTCGACCACAAACTCGAGGGCACAGCGCTGTTCATGTCGCCCGAGCAAGGGGCCCGCACGCAGCTCACGCCGGCCAGCGACTGGTACTCGGTCGGCGTCATGCTCTACGTCGCGCTAACCGGGCGGCCCCCGTTTCTAGGCGGGCGCGACGACGTTCTGATGGACAAGCAACGCTTCGAGCCGCCGCCGCCCGCGCAGCTCGTCCAGGACCTCCCCGACGATCTCTGCGTCCTGTGCAGCGAGCTTTTGCGCCGCGATCCAGAGCGGCGTCCAAACGCCACCGACATTTTGCGGCGCGTCGGCAGCATGCAGTCCACGACGCTGCTGCTGCCGACGTCGGTATCGTCGTCGCTGCAGGCGAGCCGGCCGATCACCGGCCGCGACCGCGAGCTCGACGCGCTTCGAGGCGCCTGGCGGCAAGTCGTCGACAGCCACGCCGTCACCGTTCGCGTGCGCGGCCCGTCGGGCATGGGCAAGTCGCGACTCGTCAACAGCTTTCTCGATGAACTCGGCCGCGAGTCGAACACCGTCATCCTGCGCGGTCGTTGCTACGAAAGTGAGTCGGTGCCCTTCAAGGGCATCGACAGCGCGGTCGACCAGCTCGCCCAGTATCTGTTCAACCTCGAGCCGATCCTGGTCGAAGGCCTGATGCCGCGCGACGCCCAGGCCCTGGCCCGGCTGTTCCCGGTCCTGCGCCAGGTGGAAGCCATCGCTTCGAACCGACGCCGCACGCCGAGAACGCCCGATCCCCAGCACCTGCGACGGCGTGCATTCATCGCGCTGCGCGATCTCCTCGCCCGTCTTTCGGACCGGGCGCCCCTGGTACTCGCAATCGACGACCTGCAGTGGAGCGACCCGGACAGCGCGTCGCTGCTGGCCGCGCTCATGCGGCCGCCCGAGGCCCCCAGAATGCTCGTGGTGGTGACCTATCGCGACGACGGGTCCGAGGCGGTCGACTTCGCCAGGGCCTTCGAAGCGGCCACCCGCGACGGCGATGCCGACGTGCGCGAGCTCGAGGTAGGGCCGCTGCCGACCGAGGCCGCGCGCGACCTGGCCCTCGAACACCTGCAGGACCGCGCGTCCCCGGAGCAGGCCGAAACGATCGCCGACGAGTCTCGAGGCAATCCGTTCTTCGTCGAGGAGCTGGCCCGACACGTGCGCGAGTCGCGCGTCGGCACCCGCATCCGGTTAGCCGATGTCCTGCGCGACCGCCTGCAGCGCCTACCGGCCAACGCCGAGAGACTGCTCAACGTCGTCGCCGTCGCCGCCCGGCCACTGCCGCCCATGGTCGCGTTTCGCGCCGCCGGCGTCTCCGATCCGGCCACCCTCGCCATCCTCAAGGCGGGCAGCTTCGTCCGCTCCCGTTCGGTGGGTGAAGAGCGCTTGATCGAGACCTACCACGACCGCATTCGCAGCGCCGTGCTGGACTACCTCGCCCCCGATGAACGAGCCGAGTGTCACCGGCGCCTCGCCAACACCCTCGCCGCGGCTTCCAACCCCGACGCCGAGGCTCTCGCCCACCACTACGCCGGGGCCGGGGAACGCTCGCTAGCCGCTGACAACGCCGCGCGCGCCGGCGCTCGGGCGTTCGAGTCGCTCGCCTTCGATCGCGCCGCGCGCCTGTATCGCATGGCCCTCGACCTCGAGCCGGCCGACCAGCCCGCCGACCGCACCCGCTCGCACCGGGTCGCGCTCGGCGACGCGCTGGCGTACGCCGGCCGCGGCGCCCAGGCAGCCGAAGCGTACATGGCGGCGCTCGAGGGCGCCCCCAAGGCCGAATCCATGGAGCTGCGCGCCAAGGCCATCGCCCAGCTGTTCTACTCGGGCCATATCGACGAGGGCCTGCGAGCTCTCGAAGACATCGTGGAGTCGGTGGGCATGCGGCTCGCGGCCACGCCCCGACGCGCCCTGTGGTCGCTGGTCCGGGGCCGCGCCCGGCTGCTGCTGCGCGGTCTCGACTTCGAGGCCAAGCACGCGCGGGAGATTCCGGGGTCGACGCTGTCGAAGGTCGACGTCTCGTTCGCCGCGGCGGAGGGGTTGGGCTTTTCCGACACCATTCACGGCGCTGATTTTCACGTGCGCTCGTTGCGCCTTGCCCTCGACTGCGGCGAGCCGCGGCGGGTCGCCCGGGCCCTGGCCGGCGAGGTCGCGTTTTCCTCGCTCGGAGGGACCCGCACGCAGCGGCGCACGGAGCGAGTGTTGCTCCGGCTCCAGGACCTGGCGGACCGGATCGACGATCCCGCGGTCCGCGCGTGGCCCGTGGGAATGCGGGCCCTCGCCGCCTTCAACGTCGGCCAGTGGCGCGAGTCGTACGAGGGCGCACGCCGTGCGGAGATTCTGTTCGTCGAGGAATGCGTGGGCATGCGCTACGAGCTCGCCACCGCGTACATGTATCAGACCTTCGCCTTGTCGATGATGGGGCGGCTCGGCGAGATGAACGCGTGCTTTCCGGTGTTCGTCAAGGATGCGCTCGAGCGCGGGGACCGGTACGCGGCCACCCTGCTGCGCGCGTCGCTGGGCATGCACGGTCCGCTGGCGCGCGACGACCCGGCCGCGGCGTATCGGGTGATCGACGACGCCATGGCCCTGTGGTCCAATCGTGGTTTTCACCTGGCCCATGCCAACGCGTTGTCGGCACGCGTGCACATCGACCTGTACGTTGGCGACGGCGAGCTGGCCTTTACCCGGGTAGAAGAGGCGTGGCCCGCCATCGAGCGGTCGCTTCTGCTGCGCTCCCAGATCATGCACGCGCTGCTGTGGCACCTGCGCGGGCGGGCCGCGATGGCGGCGATGGCGGGGGGCAATCGGGCGGGCAGTCGCTCCCTCGCGCGCTCGGTGCGCGCGTTGGCCGCGGACCGGCGCGTGCCCTACATCGGCGCGCTGCGACGCTACCTCCAGGCGGGACTGACCGCCGCCCGAGGCAATCGCGAACGCGCGGTCGGCCTGCTACGGCTGGCGGTCGCCGAGGCCCGAAGCGCCGACCTCGGCGGCCATGCGCTGGCGGCACAGCGTGCCCTGGGCGCGCTGATCGGCGGGGATGAAGGCGCGAGCCTGGTCGAACAAGTGGAGGAGCGAGGCCGGGCAGAGGGTCTGCAAGTGCCCGCAAAGATGGCCGAAGCCCTGTGCCCGGGCCTCGCGGCAAGCGCCGGGCTCAAGCCCATGCTCGACGATCCGATCCACGCCGATGAGTCCGAGTCGTGACTCGGTGCAGCCCATGCCCAACCAGCACAAGCAAACCCTCATCGCCGGCGCCGCCGTCCCCGTGCCGGGCGCCGAGCGCGCCGCTCCGCCGTCGCCGCCCACGCCGCCGCAGGCGTTCGCCGAAGGCAGCAAGATTCAGAAGATCGCCGAGGAGTTCGACGCTCTGACGGCGGCCATGCTGCCCGAGTCACTCGACGAAGCCGGGTCGGATTGGGCCGAGCCGGACCTCACCGGCCTCGACGGCAACATCGTGTTGTGCGATCTGGCCGGCGACGGTAGCGAGGCGCTCGCACCGACCGCGCCCGCGATGCCGGTGGCCGCGCCCGCGCGACCGGTCACGATGGGCGTTCCGAAGTTCGACCAGGAGCCCGAGCTCGAGCTCGACGTGACCGTTGAGCCGGTTCGCGACTCGTCGCCGCAGGCGCCGCCCCCCGTTCCGACCCGGCGCCCGCCGCCGCTGCCGGCGCCCGCCCAGCTCGCCGCCGCCACCGCCAGGACGGGACGTCGCGGACCGACGGTACCGCCGCCGATTCCCGCCGACGCGCGCGCCGCGCGGCCCTCGGCGCAACGGGGGGCCCTCGCCGCCACGGTGCCGGCCGGAGCCGCCGCGGTGGCCGCCGGGCCGCCGCCGATTCCCGCCGACGCGTCGGCGTCGAACAGCTTCAGTGCCGAGCTTTCGCGCGGGGGCGCCAGCGTTCACACGTTTCCCATCGTGCGCGCGGGCTTCGTTCTCGCGGGCCTGGTCGCCACGTGCGCCGTAGCCTGGTTCTTCGTTCTGTCGTAAGGGCTCGCCGAACGCAGCGTCGCTCCGGTAACCGGTGTGGGCGACCGCACAGAGCGCTCGCGTTCACGCACATCTCACAAGAACGGTATTTGTGCGCACCGGGGGGTGTGGTAACGAGCGCGCCGCTATGCGTACTGCCCCCGTTCTTCTGAGCCTGCTGCTTGCGGCCGTCGTCGCCTGCGGTGACGACAGCACCGACGACGATCCCGCCCTTCCCGCGCCGACGAGCGACGACACGACCAGCGACGACACGACCGGCGATGGCGACGAGCCCACGACGGGCGATGGCGATGGCGATGGCGACGAGCCCACGACGGGCGACGGCGACGGCGACGGCGATGGCGACGGCGACGAGCCCACGACGGGCGACGGCGATGGCGACGGCGATGGCGACGGCGACGGCGACGGCGATGGCGACGGCATGACCACGTCCGAGCAGATTCAGGCCGTGCGCGACGGCGCCGACGGCGCCATCGAGCAAGCTGTCGACAACGCGCTCGTCACGTTCGTACGCCCTGCCATCGGTGACGAAGCGAACGACCCCGCCGGCTTCTTCATCCAGGCCGACGCCGCGGGCCCCGCGCTTTTCGTGGCCGTCGCACCGAGCGCGGCGTCGGTCTCGGTCGGCGACGACATCTCCTTCGTCGCCACCGAGAAGGCGACCGAAGACGACCAGGTCCGGGTGACCGCCATCGATTCTCTTGCCGTGAACTCCTCCGGCAACGACACGGCCGCCCTCGTGCAGGCCGTAAGCGACGCGACCGACCTGGTCACGGGGCTGGACGGCTACGAAAGCGAGCGCATCTCCATCACGGCCGACGTGGTCGGCGACTTCGGCTTTGCCGGGGCCGACTTCGCCGCGGCGCAAATCGAAACCGCCGGCATCACCGGTGATAGCGGTCTTCGCGTGCGCCTGCCCGCGTCGGTCGTGGCCGAGCTGGGCATCGAACGCGGCTGCAACTTCACTCTCGATGGAGTCATGTGGCGCTTCCGCAGCACCGCCCAGGTGGCCGCCTGGTCAGCTGCCGACGTTGTGCTCAACAGCTGCGCCAGCCCGGCGGTCGGCGGGGCGGTCGCAACCGGCAACACGACGGTCGAAGTGACGTTTAGCCGCGCTATCGCCACCTCGAGCGTCAACGCGAGCGGCGACCAGTTCACCTTCGACAACGATTTGGTCGCGACAGCCGCGTCGGTCGAGGGCGCCGTCGTCACCCTCACGACCTCGGCCCAGGCGGCGCGCACGACCTACACCGTGACGGTAGCCGACACGGTCACCGACGTGCTCGGCGCCGGCGTCGCTGCCGACGCCAACTCCGCGACCTTCGACGCCAACACCGGCGGCCCGTCGGCCGAGATTTCGGTCGTCCGGGCGGCCGCCGACGGCGCCATTGACCTCCCTGTCTCGGGCGTTTTCGTCACGCGAACCCGGCCGGCCATCGGCAGCGACGCCGCCGGATTCTACGTGCAGGGCGAGCAGGAGGGCCCGGCCCTGTTCGTCGCGGTCGACCCGGCCGCGACCGACCCCGCCGTGTCCGCCGGCGACAACGTGTCTTTCGACGCCACCAACAAGACGACATCCAACGACGTCACGGTCGTCGACGCCATCGCCAATCTGGTCGTCAACAGCACCGGCAACGACCTCTCCGACCTTCTTCAAGACGTGAGCGAGGCAACCGACCTGGTATCCGCGCTCGACGAGTACGAAAGCGAGTACATCGCCCTCGCCGCCACGGTCGTCGCAGACTTCCGCGGCGCCGGAACCGGCTACCAATCGGCGCGCATCGACACCGCGGGCATTCGCGACGAAGCCGACCTCGTGCTTCGCCTGCCCGCCGACCTGGTCGACGAGCTGCAGATCGCAAACGGCTGCTCGTTCGCCCTCGAGGGCATTGTCGGCCGCTTCCGCGGCGACGCCCAGCCAGTCGCCTGGACCGCTGACGACATCGACGTCACCTGCCCCGGCCCGGCCGTGGTCGCGGCGACGTCGCTGTCCGCCACCACCGTCGCCATCGAGCTCGATCGCGACATCGACAGCGACAGCGTTACCGACGCCGCGACCCAGTTCACCTTCGACAACGGCCTGGTAGCCACCGATGCCGCCGCCAGCGGCTCGACCATCACCGTTACGACCACGGCCCAGACCTCGGGCACTGAGTACACGGTGACCGTCGCCGAGACCGTCCTCGACACGCAAGGCGCCGGCGTCGATCCGGCCGCGAACACCGGCAGCTTCATCGGCTTCGAGGCTCCCGCCGTTCTGCGCATCAACGAGCTGAACGCCAACATCGCTAACTCGTGCGACCTCATCGAACTGCGCGTCATCAGCGCCGGCGTCACGACCGGCATCGAGGTAACCGAACGAGGGCGAAGCATCTACACCTTTCCCCGCATCGCCGTCGCCGCCAACGACATCATCGTCCTGCACATCGATGGCGATGACGACAACTGCAACCCGACCGGCGCCGTGGACGAAACCGCGACGGTGACCGACCAGCCGGTCTCGGAGCACCCCGGGAACTTCGATTCCGCCTACGACGTCTGGTCGGCCGACACCGGCCTCACGAACACCGACAACGTGTTCGCGGTCCTCGACCCGACCGGCGCCTTCCAGGACGCGGTCCTGGTGGCGAACGCCCCGGCCGGCACCGCGGCAGGCTCGTCAGAGGGCGCCGCCGAGACCGTTCGAGCGGCCGGCGAGTGGCTCGACGAAACCGGCTCCGACCCCGGCCCGGACGGATACGTGGACGACGCGTTTCGCGCTGCCGCCGTACAGGGCCTGCGACCGGACGGAAACAACGCCAGCACGGTCGAGAGCAACACCATCAAGCGCCTCAACGACGCCGACACGAACAGCCTCGGCGATTTCGACCCGGCCACGACCGGGCCGAGCTGGGGCTCGCTCAACCCGGGGCAGACGCTCTAGCGTCTACCCTTTTTTGAACACAACGAGCGAAAGGTCGCCCTTGTCGGGGCGGCCTTTCGCCGTTTCGGAGCCGCCGCCGGCGGCGGCGCCCGATCGCGAGCGCGCCGCCGGGGCCTCGACTCAGAGACCGTCCGGCGGCGCGCTTGCGTTCCCTACCGCTAATTCTTTTTGGCTTTGCCGTCTTTGATCTTCCAGCTCGTGCCGTCCTCGAGCTTCTTGACCGGCCAGCTCACGCTACCGCCGACGATGTCGCAAGACTTCGCGGACGAGTGAAACGTGTACGAGGCCGTGGTCGATGCGCGAATCTCGAACGACTTGCTGCTGCCGCTGCACTTGAGCTCGACTTTGTGAGCCTTCGAGTCGTTGTTGTAGACGCGAATCGTGCCCGCCAGAGCGGTCGAGGCCATCGCGCACAAACATACAGCGGTGAGAATTGCTTTCTTCATGTGTGGGGTTCCTTCCTCCGTAACGACGGATGTTGCGCTCCCTAACGCGCGGGTTGGGGCCCGGGTCTATGGCGGCTCTAACCGCACCTGGCCGAACGGTGCTTCCCCCGATGATTGCAACAACGCGACCGCCCGTCTCGCAAGTCTCCTACCCGGCACCGCCGAGCGACCACGGCCTGCCCCGCTGGGCCACGCAGGGTCGGCCGCGTGCTCAACTGCCCCAACAGGTTTGACGGCGCTCCGACTCGCCTCGCGGCGGGTTTCGGCCGCCGCGAGGCGGTGGCTTTGGGCACGCGTCTTCTGGCTCCCTCGCACCCACACCGATAGACTCGACGAGCGCCCCGGAGTGGGATCGTCCCCGTCCGGCGGCCGCGTGCAGACCGTGCAAGAGAGCCTGCTGGCAAAAATCCTCGACTCGGTACCCGGCGGCGTCGTTCACGTTGCCGGAGATGGGGCCATCGTCATCGCCAACGACCAGGCCCAGGCGTTTCTCGGCCTGTCCTACGACGCCCTCGCCGAGCGCTTCGTCGCGGATTGGCGGGGCGAAACCCTCCGTGAAGACGGCTCGGTGTGCCCTGTCGAAGAGTATCCGGTGTCCTTGTGCCTGACGACCGGCCAGCGGCAGCCGCCCACCACCATCGGCGTACGCCAGCCAACCGGCGACGTTCGCTGGGCCGTGTTCTCCGCGATACCGGTTGATACACCGTCCGGCCGGGGAGCCGTCGTCACGTTCGTGGACATCACGGAACGCAAGCGCGCCGACGCCGAGCGCGCGCGCCTGCAGCGCGAACTCGAGACCAGCGCGCGCCTCGCGAGCATCGGACAGCTCGCCGCGGGCGTTGCTCACGAGATCAACAACCCGCTGACCTTCATCATGCTGGGCCTCGACAGCCTGTGCACAATCGCCAACGAGCTCGCCGGATCGAACACCGTCGATGCCGCCCCGCTTCAGGCGATGCTGTCGAACGCTCAGGACGCCCGCGAAGGGGCTCGCCGGGTACGAGACATCGTGCGCGACCTGATGACCTTCGGCGGCGGCCGCCGAGACGCGCAACCGGCAGTTGTCGAGCTCGGCTCCATCGTCGACAGCGCCCTCAAGATGGCGCGGCACGAAATCACCTGCCGAGCGCAGCTGCGGATGGAGACCCTGGCCTCGCCTCTGGTTGCCGTCGAGGAGGGCCGAATGGTGCAGGTGTTGCTGAACATTCTGCTAAACGCCGCCAGAGCCATCGAAGAAGGACAAATCGGACAAAACGAAGTCCTGGTTCGGGTGCGGCAGGAGGCGGCCCACGCCATCGTGGAAGTGGTCGACACCGGCTGCGGCATCGAGGCCGAGCACCTCGACCGCTTGTTCGACCCGTTTTTTTCGACCCGCGCGGGCACCGGCGGTAGCGGCCTCGGCCTGTCGGTCTCGCACAGCATCGTGCAGGCCCACGGCGGCCGGATCGACGTCCAGAGCCAGCCGGGCGCCGGATCGACCTTTGCCGTGCGGTTGCCGCTCGCGACCCGCGACGAGCTCCTCCCGCGCCATCGCCCCGACGTGGAGCGAAAGGCGCCTGCGGCGACGCGGCTGCGGCTTCTGATGGTCGAGGACGACGCTCTCGTGCGCCGCGCTCTCACCAACAGCCTCCGGGGGCTTTACGACCTCACGGTGGCGAACTCGTGCGCGCACGCGGGGCGGGTGCTCGGGGACAACCAGGCTTTCGACGTCGTGTTGTGCGACATGACGATGCCGGACGGCTCGGGCGAAGACGTGCACCGACTCGTACGAGAGCGAGCCCCAACCCTGCTGCCCCGCATCATCTTCATGACGGGAGGTGTCTTTACGCCACGGGCTCGCCGATTCATCGAGCGAACCCAGAACCCGGTCTTGCACAAGCCTTTCGAGCTCGACGAGCTCGCAGCGGCGGTGCGCCGCCTCAATCCCTAGTGTCCGAGGGCCGATTCACGGCGCGCCGGGCGCGCTCGAGCCACTCGCGGCGCTCGGCGTCGTCGAGCACCACGCCCAGCTGCCCGGTCGCGGCCTGCATCGTGAGCCACGCAATCACGAAATCGTAGACCGCGTTGGTGGCGTCGATCTGGGCCGTGCGCGCCGATGTCTGCGCGTCCAGCAGCGTGATGATCGAAACGGCGCCGCCCACGTACGACTCTCTCACGAGCTCCAGATTCTCGGTCGCCGAGCGCGAAGCATCGCGGGCAAAGCGAATGGCCGCGTACCGCGCTCCCGCCAGGTGCGCGGCCCCGCCGACATCGCGCTCGAGTTCGAGCCGGGCCAGGCGGCGCTGCTCGATGCGGGCGCGCAGCTGGGCGTCGGCGATGCCTAGGTTGGCCGAGCGCAGCCCGCTGGTGAACACGGGAAAGACCAGGTTCACGCCGACGATCCAGCCGGTGTCGGGAACGACATCGGGCTCGGCGCCCAGTCCGCCGCTTTCGAACTCGTGGTTGAGCGTAGCGTCCAGGCTCAAACGCGGGATGTAGAACTCGCGCTTGCGCGACAGGCGGGTTCGCTGACTCGCCTCGATGTCGGCATCGAGTGCCGCGAGCCGCGGAGAGCGCGACCGGGTGTCGTCGAGCAAGAACGCGCGAAACGCGCGGAACGCCGACGGGCCGGCAAAGAACTCTTTGACGCCCGGCAGCGAAAACAGCAGCGTCGGGTCGTCGATGGACGCGTCCTCGGTCGCGAACGGCTGATCTGCCGGCCAATCGATCACCGACGTAAGGACCAGCTCCGCCTGGTTGCGGCTGGCAGACGCCAGCAGGATGTTCTGCCGGTCCTTGGCGATCTGCGCCTCGAATCGAACGACCTCGGCTCGCCCGGCGGAGCCGATGCGAACGCGGGCGCGGGCCAGCTCCAGGTTGGACCGGGTGGTGCGGAGGTTTTCCTTTTCGATGCGCTCGACGGCTTTGGCCCGCAGCACGTTGAGGTAGGCGACGCCGGCGGCCAGAGCGGCTTCGATTTCGGCGGCGCGAAAGCGGGCTTTCTGCCCGGCGAGCTCGTGCTTGGCCGCGGTTCGAGCCGCCCACGCCGGTTCGGACACGAGCGGTTGGGTCAACGTCGCCGACCCGGTCCACTGGTTGCGAGGATTGAAGCCGCCGACCTGTCCGCCAAGCCCGCCGGCCGCGTTGTCGGCATCGATGGTTCGAAACCGGCTCTGCACGTCGAGTTGCGGCAACAGGCCCGACGTCGCACCGGTTACGCGCGCCTTCGCCTGCTTGACGGCCGCCCCCGATACCGCGACCCCCGGGTTGCGTTCGAGAGCCACTCGCATGGCCCCGCTCAGGTCGATGGATCGCCGGTCCGGCCGGGCGATGTCGCCGAGCAGCTCGGCGTCGGTGAGAATCAGCCACGACGGCTCGAGGCCTAGCTTCTTCGATACCGCCACGTTCAGGGTGAGATTCTCGTTGAAGCGCACCAACGTCGACAGCTCGGCCAACGGCGTGCCGTCGAGAGCACTGCGGATGGCGGTCGCCAGGCTGCGGGCGATGATCTCGAAGTCGTCTGCCGGTCGCAGACTCATGAGCAGTCCCCGCTCGACCTCGACCCGCCCCATCCAGGCGAACGACGGCATTTTGTTCTTCTGCAGCTCGGCGTACAAACGAGCCTTGTCGGCGGGGCTGAGCTGGACAAGGGGACCGACCAGAACAGGCCGCCCGGGTTCGAGGGCCGCCAGCGCCATGTCGAGCGAGTCGACGGCGACGATGGTGGGCTCGAGACCGGCCGCCCGAGCTGCCTCCGACAGACGCTCTTGCTGAAACGGCAGTCCGCGAAGGAGCGCGCCGTCGAACAGGACGGTCAGCTGGCGAAAGTCGCCGAGCTCCTTGAAGGCGGCAAGGTCGCGAGCCAGGTTTACCGGCAGGGCAAGGTAGTGGAAGTTGTTGCGCCCCGACGTGCCGGAGCCGCCCGCCGGCAGATCCGGTCGCTCGGGCGCGACCAGCAGCGGCGCAAACACCGGTTTTGCCAACCCGGCGCGTGAAGAGGCCACCGACGCCGCGAGCGGGCCAAACGCGATGATCGCGTCGACCTCGGGGTCGGCCAGAAGCTGCGCGAGCAGCCGCTCGGCTCCCGCCGCGGTCCAGTCGCCCACAAGCCGCTTGGACGCCGGAAAGCGCACCCGATATGCCCCCTCGGTGAGCGCCGTCGTCTCCTGCACGAAAAGCTCCGCGATGGAGTCGGCCCGGTGCCACGAGCCGTCGAGGACGATTCCGATGGTGTAGTCGTCGGCGGCGGACTGAGCCTCGGCGTGTCGCCACGGCGACGCCATCGCGACGAAGAATAAGACCAGCGAAACTGCGAGCTTCATGCCGTTTGCGCCTTCCTGGACTTCCAGCGCCGAACCATGACGTAGAACGGCGGGACCAAAAACAGAGTGAGCACCGTCGAGATCAACATGCCCGAGAAGATGGCGGTGCCCAGGGAAACCCGCGACGCGGAGCCAGCCCCCGTTGCCAGCAGCAGTGGCAAGGTACCGAACACGAACGAAAGCGACGTCATCAGAATCGGCCGCAGGCGGATCGACGCAGCGCGCACGGCGGCGCGCGCCGGGTCGGTCTCGCCTTCGTCCTGCAGCTGCTTGGCAAACTCGGTGATGAGAATCGAGTTCTTGGCCGCCAACCCGACGAGCATCAGCAGCGCGACCTGGCCAAAGACGTCGTTGTCGAGGCCGCGGGCAAACACGCCGCTATACGCGCCGAGAACGGCCGCGGGCACGGCCGTCATGATCACGATGGGCAGCGACAGCGACTCGAACTGGGCCGCGAGCACGAGAAACACCATGATGGCGCCGAGGCCGAACAGCAGCCCCACCTGCCCGCCGGCCTGCTTTTCCTCGGCGGTGAGGCCCCCCCACTCGAAACCGAAACCGCGCGGCAGCTCCGCCGCCAATCGCTCCATGGCCGCGATGGCCTGGCCGCTGCTGGCGCCCGGCGCCGGGTTGCCCTGGATTTGCGCCGATCGAAACAGGTTGAAGTGCGAGATGTTTTGCGGCGAGCTGGTCTTGCTGGCGGTCAAGATGGTGCCCAGTGGAATCAGGTCGCCGCGGTTCGACTTGAGATAGAAGCCGTCGAGGTCATCCGGGTTGTCCCGGTCCTCGGGCCGCGCCTGGACGTAGACTCGGTACGAGCGATTGGCAAACGTAAAGTCGTTGACGTACTGAGAGCCGAGGTACGCCTGAACGGCGCCGTAGGCCGAAGCGATGGGAATGCCGAGCGCCCGGGTCTTTTCCCGGTCGAGCTCGAGCGACACGACCGGGTCGCGCACGTCGTACTGGGAAAACACGCCGGCCAGGGCGGGGTCGGCGTTGGCCGCGCCCGCGAGCTGCTGGGTGCCCTGAGCGAGGGCCACCAGACTCGTGCCTCCGCGGTCCTGCAGGCGGAAGTCGAAGCCGCCCAGGTTGCCGAGCCCGCGCACGGGAGGAGGCGGAAACGACAACACCAGGGCTCCTCGGGCTCCGGCCACTTTGCTTTGCAGCCGGCCAATGACTTGCCCCGCGGGCGGGCGCTCGTCCCAGGGGCGCAGCGTCGTAAACAGCGTCGCCTGGTTGGGCGCGGTGCCGGCGAACGAGAACCCTACCGGGGCGAACACCGCGGTGACATCCGGGTCGGCGAGAAACTCATCCTCGATGGCCTGGACGGTCCGCGTCGTCTCGTCGAGCGACGTGCCCGGCGGCATGGTCACGATGGTGATCAAATATCCCTGGTCTTCGACCGGCACGAACCCCGACGGCAGCCTGGCGTTCAGGTAGAGGCTGCCGCCGACGCAAAAGCCGAGCAAAACCAGTCCGACCCAGGCCCGCCTCGCCAGAGGCGACAGCATGCGCTCGTACAGCCGCGTGACCCGGGCGAGCGCGTCGTTGAACCACCCGAAGCCGCGCGGCGCCCGCTGCGCGCCGGGACGCAACAAGAGAGCCGACATCGAGGGCGACAAAGTGAGCGCCACGACCGACGACAAACTCACCGCGAACGCGATGGTCAACGCGAACTGTTGATAAAGGATGCCGGTCGTCCCGGGAAAGAACGAGACCGGCACGAACACGGCGATAACGACCAGCGACGTCGCGACGATGGCGCCGTACAGCTCGGCCATCGAACGAACCGCGAGCTCGCGCATGGTCTCGCCCTCGTTGGGCTTGGCCCCGTTGCGCTCGATGTTTTCGATCACGACAATGGCGTCGTCGACCACGAGACCGACGGCCAGCGTCACCGCGAACAGGGTGAGCACGTTGATCGAGAAGTCGAACAGGTAGACGAACGCAAAGGTGCCGACCAGCGAGACCGGAATCGTCACGAGCGGCACGAGCGTCGTCCGCAGCTTCTGCAAGAAAACGAAGATGACCAGCGAAACCAGGACAATTGCCAGGACCAGGGTTTCGAGCACCTCGCTGATGGACTGAGCGACGATGGCGGTCGGATTGAAGGCGACGTCGTAGCTCAGCCCGGGCGGAAAATCGGCGGATAGCCGCTCCAGCTCTTGCGAGACTAGGTCGAAGGTCTCGAGGGCGTTGGCGCCGGGCAGCTGAAAGATGCCTAGACCGACGGCGTCGCGCCCCGAGAAGCGAAAGTTGGTCGTGTAGCTTTCGGCCCCGAGCTCAACCTCGGCGATGTCGGAGATACGCAGCAGGCGACCGGACGTATCGATTCGCACCACCGCGTCGCGAAACTCTTCGAGGCTCGAAAACCGACCGTCGGCTCGAACGGTGAACTGGAACGTCTGGCCGGGGGGCGCTGGCGCGCGGCCAAACTGCCCGGCGGCCACCTGCAGATTCTGGTCGCGCAGAGCGGCGACCACTTCTTCCGGGGTGACCTGGTTGTCGGCCATGGCCCCCGCGTCGAGCCAGACCCGCATGGCGTAGCGACGTTCGCCGAAGATGCGCACGGTGCCGACGCCCTTCACCCTCTTGAGGGAGTCGACGATGTAGCGGTCGGCGTAGTTGGAGACAAAGACGTTGTCGGCCGACCCGTCTTCCGAGTAAAGGCCGACGCCCATGATGATCGCGGTCGAGGTTCGCTCGACCGTCACGCCCAGGTCGCGAACCTGGCCGGGAAGGCGGCCGAGGACCGAATTGACCCGGTTCTGCACGTCCACAGTCGCCAGGTCGAGATTGCGCTTGCGGTCGAAGGTGACGGTGATGCTCGACACCCCGTCACTCGTGCTGCTGGACTCTATGTACCGCATGCCCTCGACGCCGTTGATGGCTTGTTCGAGGGGCGCGGTCACCGCGGTCTCGACGGTCTCCGCCGACGCACCGACGTACAGCGCGTTGACCACGACCTGGGGCGCCGCGAGGTTTGGATACTGGGAGACCGGGAGGCTCGGAATCGCCAGGGCGCCGGCGAGCACGACAAACACCGCGAGCACGGTGGAAAACACCGGCCGCTCGATGAAGAACCGACTCACTGAGCGGCGCCCTCGGCCGGCTTGTCCGACGGCTCGGGTTCGTCGGTGGCGGACGCGCCGGTCGCGGGCGAGCGCCCGGACTCAGTCGCTGGCGGCGGAGCATTGGCGGTCGTCGGTTCCGGCTTCGGCGCCACCGGCGCGCCGTCGCGCAGCAGGTGAACCCCCTCAATCACGACCGTCTCGCCCGCCTCGAGCCCCGCGGTGATGGCGTACCGCTGGTCGTGCAGGGGCCCCAGTTCGACCGGCCGCTGCTCGACCGTCGCGGCCTGCCCCTCTTTCTTCACCGCGAACACGTACGCCTGGGTGTTCACCTGAACGACCGCCAGCGCCGGCACGGTCGGCGCCTCGGCAACCGACCAGGTGACCCGGGCGCGCACGAACCGACCGACGCGCAGCGCCGGGTTGTCGGTGGGCAGCATCGCCTTGGCCAACACCGTCTGGGTGGCCTCCTCGGCCCTCGGGGAGACGAAGTTGAGGGCCGACTCGGCCAGCACCGAGCGGTCGTCGTCGAGAACCTCGACCCGAAGTCCCCCCGCCAGCTTCGACGAATAGCGAACCGGCACGGGCAGGTAGAGTTCGAGTCCCTCGTCGCCGACGATTGACGTTAGAAACGTGGTCGGGTCGACGCGGTCGCCCTCGCGCACCGGTATGTCCGCCAGCAAGCCCGTCACCGGCGCCTTGACGCTGAAGTAGGCGAGCTCCACTTCCGAGCGACGCTGGGAGGACCGTGTGCTCGCCACCTGGGCGCCGAGCGCGCGAATCGCCGCGCGCTGGGCGTCGATCTGGGCCTTGACCGAGTCGACCTGCGCCCGCGCCCGCTTGAGCCCCGCCGACGCCTGGTCAAACGATTCACGGGACGCGTTTTGCGTGGCGTACAGGCCCGCGACTCGATCCGCCTGGCGCTTGGCGAAGGTCAGGTCCGCCTGCCCCTGCTCCAGGGACGCCTCGAGCTGGGCCAGATTTGCCTTGGAGCGAGCCAGCTCGGCCGACGCGCCGGCGGTGAGCGCCCGCGACTGACTGACCGTCGCGCGCTGCCGGGCGGGGTCGATCTGCATCAGTTCCTGACCCGCCTCGACCCGCTGGCCCGACTTCGCGGCAATCGACACCAGGTACCCGGAGACTTCGGGCCGGATGTCGACCGCCCCGCGCGATCGAATCGTCGCGGTCAGGACCGTCTGATCGGCGACCGGCGACGCCGCGACCGTCTCCGTCGCCACGGGCATGGGCGGCCGGGCAGCCCCGGGCGGCTCCCCTCCGCACCCGACGACGGCCGCCGCTAGCGCGATGGTCGCGGCCCACCGGCCCCCAATTGACTCCGTTCGCGGACCCGCCCCGCGTGCTGTCGGCATGGCGCCTGTGTAGGTCAGTCGGCGCGGAAAAGCCACGTCCACCCCGGCCGTTCTCGCGACGGGCCCGGCCCACCACGCCGGGCTATCGCCGGGTCCGTAGCAAGTTCAGAAGGCCGATCGCGCCGGGCGGCGCCGCCGAGGCGCCGAGCCCCCGGCCCCCGTGCCGCGCCCAAAGCCCCTGCCAGCGGGGCCGCGCGTAGCGTGCGTCACAGTGCCCCACACGATCGGGTGGGCTCAGAGCCGCGCCGCGAGGGTTTCCGCTTTCGAGCCGCGCCCGGCGATGGCAGGTTTGCACGCAATGGAGGCCCTTCCACAGGGGATCGCACCACCGGACTCGGCATTGCCGGTGTGCGTACACGTGCGCGATTTCCCGTGTTGCGCCTCACGAACCAATGAGGCACCCTTTTGCCTGGACTCTCCCCTTTTGGGGAGCCGACCTGCAGAGGGAAGCGGAGAGAAAATGCGACGACTGTCTAGTGAAGGCGGCCTGGCCGCGTTCGCGCTGGTGTTGGTGTGCGCGGTGGGTTGCAGCAAGGAAGAGCCACGTCCGGCGCCCGGTCCGCAGCCCGGCGACAGCACGACGGGCGATACCGACGAACCGACCATGCCGGACGAGCCCGTCGAGGCCGAAATGGGCGTGGCCCGCACCTACGAGGGCGCCCAGAGCGGCACCTACGAGGCGAGCTTTGGCCTGTTCGATGTAAAGGATCTCTACGTCGGTCTGGCGATTCCTCAGCGCGATGACGTCGTCGTCGTTCGGTTTGATATTCGGCTCCCGAACGCACAGCTTTACTCTTCTTTTTGGGCCGCCTACTCGATGGCCGAGGACGCACCTGCGTCGGTGCCCCACCCGCTCACACCTGGCGTCGACATCACGGTGGACAAGGCCGAGGTCCAGGGCGAGCGCATGGTCGGCCTCTATCGGTTCCTGGTGCGAGGCACTCCGATCACCCGGTCGCTGGTGACGGGCCAGTTCTCCATTGAAGCCTTCGAGGGCGCGTCCGACGATGCCCTGCTCGCGCAGACCAATTTCGAGCTCGTGGGGCCCCAGCAATGAGAGGCGCCGGCGGTTTCTTCTTCCCGACCGCACTCGCGCTGGGCGCGGCCGGTCTCGCCCTTGCCGCGGTTCCTCAAAACGCTGCCGCGCAGTGCTCTACCAGCCCGGAGTCGTCCGGGACCCTGTCCGTGGGCGCCGGCGTGGTCACGAACGCGGGCACGCACCCGGTGCTCGAAGGCGCCATCTTCTCGGGCGGCACCACGGTCACGTTTCGGTCGCTCAAGGACCTGGGTTCGACCATTACCGACATCGATACCCGCGGCACCGTCAAGGACTACTCCCTGTCGAGCCGCTCGACGGACACGCCAACCCCGATCAACATCGGCGACGACGAGTCTCCCGATTACCGGGTGTTCCTCGCCGAAGAACAGGGCACCGTCGTATCCCTGAACCCGGAGCGGTCGTCGAACCCGGACTTTCCGTTCATTCAATACCTGTGGCGCACGAACCTGCAGCGCGGCAGCTGCCCGGGCGCGTCCGGCGATAAGATTCTCGGCTCTCCGACGCTCCACCTGCGCCGCTTTGCCAGCGCGTCGTTTCAGGCCGCGTACTCGACCAGCCTGGTCTACGTCGGTACCGCTTTCGGAAGCGGGGGATCCTGCACCGGCGCCGACACCGCAAACCAGGTCGTCGCCCTCAACGCCGAGACCGGCGCCGTGGTGTGGCGTTTCAACGAGTTCGCAGGCTCGGACGTGGGAGCGGTGCTGTCGAACGGCTTTCTCGACATCGAAAACGACCTTCTGTACATCACGACCGACAAGCCCTCGCTGTCGAGTCAGAGCACGATCTGGGCCATCGACATCCTCACGGGCACCGCCGCCTGGAGTCGCGACATCGGCTCGGTCGCCGCCGCCCCGGTGGTGCGCAACTCGAAGATCTACGTGGCCACCGGCAACGGCGAGATCAAGGCGCTGAGCCGCACCGACGGCACCGTCGTGTGGACTCGCTCCATCGCGCCGCCGTTCCCGATGCAGGGCCAGGTGTTCGCCGAGTTCCGGCCGCCTTACGCCGACCTCATCGCGGCCGTTGACGCCTTCGGTCGCGTGGCGCTCGTGCGCGATGACGGCTCGTCGTCCACGCTGGTCTGGGGCCCGACGGCGCTTCCCGGTGGGTCGGCGGTCAGCCGCATCAACATCGACCCGGTAAACGGCAAACTGTACGTAGGCTCCAACGATCGCACCATGTACCAGCTCAATCTGGTCACCGGCGCCGCTGAGGCGAGCCGCACGCTGCCGACGGTCGCCGGCGTCGGTGCGGTAGCGGTAGCAGACCCGACGTTTACGTTCGCAGACAGCACCTTCTCGGACCTGGTCATGGTTACGGCCACGTCCGACGGCGACGTCGCCAGCTATTGCTTTCCGTGGGCGGGCGCCGGCTCGCCGTTCGCACCGCTCACCGGCGGTATGTCCCTGGCCCCCGAGGATGCAGCCAGCCTCGGGCCCAACGAACCCTGTGAGACCGCGTCGGACTGCGGCGACGACACCAAGTGCACCGAGTGGCGCTGCGAGGTCGGCGTGTGCATTGCGGGCCCGGTCAACGACGGTGTCGAATGCGACGCCGTTTGCCTCGACGAATCGCAAAAAGAGGTTCCGTGCCTGGGTACCTGCAAGTCGGGCACATGCGAGGGCATTAGCGAGTGCGAGCAAGACACGGGCGCCTGCCGTTGCGTGCCCGATGAAGGTGGCCTGACCGAGCGCCAGATCCCAACGTCGCAGAAGCGCGACGACAACAACGACATCGAAGTCCTCGAGGTAACGACAACCTCCGCTTGCGTCGAAATCGGTTCGCAGGTCGCGTCGGCGTTCTACGTGCACGTGTTCGACCAGAATCGCGTGCCGATCGACAAAGCCCAGGTGCGCTTTCGGTTCGAGGGCAGCGCCCAGCCGCCGCCAGTGCTCGACCCGGATAGCCTGGACCCGCTGCCGACGGACGAGTTCTACCCGGCCGTTCAATCGGAACGGGCCGGCACGTACTTCTTCATCGTCGGGGCTCCCGAATCAGGAAAGGCCGGAGAAACCCAGGTCATCGCCGACGTGCGGCTGCCCGGTTGCGGCGTCGTCGAACAGGTCTCGCGCACCTTGTTCATTCGCGAAGACGTACAGGGCGAAGACTGTCCCGTGGACGGCGCGCTTAGCACCACGGGCTATCTCGGCATCACCGTGGTCGACGCCGAAGGCAACCCGCTCGAAAAGGCCGACGTGCTGGTCGGTTGGGCCCAGGAGGAGCGCTACTTCTACCGGCGCTTCGAAAGCTTCGTGACCGGCGAACTGCCGGACTCGCCGAACTTCGGTCAAACGGACGAAAAGGGGCAGATCTCGTTCCTCGACTTCGGCAACCGCCTCAACGGTGCCCCCAACACCTACAACCCCGACAACGACAAAGGCATCGTCGACCCCGACGAGTTGCCTGGCGGCGACCGGCGGTCGTACGGCACTCGAGTCTTCGTGCGCAGCGAAAAAGGCGAGCGCGAGTTCTTCGTGTCCGAGCAGGAAGTAACACTCCAGATCGAGTAAACTCCTCGCAAGGGGGGAGACCGCGGTGCTTTGCCCGCAGTGCAACAAGCCAGTACCTGACGGCGCGCGGCAGTGCCCGCACGAACCTTGCGCGATGCGCAACTCGGTGAGCGGCACCGACGCTACCGTTATGCCCGCGCCCGCGGCGGAGGCACATCCGAACCCGCCGGGCGTGGTGGCGGGCACCCAGCTCGGCGCCCTCGGCGCCGCCACCGCCCAGCGCGCCGTCACGCCCGACCCGGTCGAGCAGCAGTTCGGCACCGGCGGTCCGTCCCAGTCCTTCGAAGACTACGCGGCGCAGGCCAACCCCAGTGACCTGGCGGTCGACACCATGGTCGGCGAGTACCAGGTCACCGGCAAGATTGGCGAAGGCGGCATGGGCGAGGTCTACGCCGGCGTCCACCCCGTCATCGGCAAGAAGGTCGCCATCAAGGTGCTCGCCCCCCACGTGGCCGCCAATCGCGAGGTCGTGCTGCGGTTCGTGGCCGAGGCCCGGGCGGTCAACCAGATTGGCCACCGCAACATCGTCGACGTGTTCGCATTTGGCCAGCTAGCCGACGGCCGCGAGTACTACGTCATGGAGCACCTCCAGGGCGCCAGCCTCGAGGAGGAACTCGGCGCCCGACCGCTGCTGCCTCCAGACGAAATCCTCGCGATCATGGAGCAGGTGCTCGACGCACTGCAGGCCGCCCACGAGACCGGCATCGTTCACCGCGACCTCAAGCCCGACAACATCTTTTTGGTCAAGCGCGGGCGTCGAACCGAAGTCAAACTGCTCGACTTCGGCATCGCGAAGCTCTCGGGGGAAGAGGCGGCTATGACGCGCACGCGCACCGGCGTCGCCATGGGAACGCCCGACTACATGTCTCCCGAGCAGTGCATGGGCACGGGCGTCGACCATCGCACCGACATCTACGCGCTGGGCGTGATCCTGTTCCGCATGTTCACCGGCCAGTTTCCGCACACGGGAACCAGCGCCATCGATCTGCTGCACAAGCAAATCCACGAAACGCCTCCCATGCCGAGCAGCCTGGGCCCGGTGTCGGCGCACTTCGAGGCCGTCATCATGAAGTGCCTGGAAAAGGGTCCCGACGACCGCTACGACACGCCGGCGGAGCTGCAGGATGCCCTGACCGCCGCGCGAAGCGCCGCCGAGGCCGACGGCACGTTCGACCCGTCGGGGCGGCACTTGATGACCACGACAGCGGCCCCCGACGCCGCGACTCGCCAGGCCGAAGCGCCGAAGAAACCGCTGCGCCCCACCGAGGCCGACCCCATTCACGGCGTTGCCAAGCCAGCCGCGGCGGCGACGGCGCAGGTGAGCAATCGCGCGCTCACCTCGGATCCGGCGCCCAAAAGCAAGGCGCCGATCATCGCCATCATCGCGGTCCTGTTCGCGGCCAGCGTGGGCGGAGGCTGGGCGGCCTTCGGCGGCGGCGAAAGCGACGGCAGCATCGAACCGCCCGCGGCCACGGAGCCGGCACGGGCCGCCGTCGAGCCCGAGCCCGAGCCTGCCCCCGAGCCCGAACCCGCACCGGAGCCAGAACTCACGCCGGAGCCCGAAGCCCCGGCTGCCACCGCGGGCAGCCTGGTGATCAAGACCAATCTCGATGACGCCAGGGTGCTCATCGACGGCAAAAAGCGGGGCGAGGGGCGCGTGGTGCAGATCGACGACCTGGCGCCTGGTTCGTACGTCGTGACCATCGAGCGTCGGCGCTACGAATCGCAAACCCTGTCGCTCGAGGTCCTCGCCGGCGAAGAGACGTCCGAGGCGGTTGTCCTCGAAAAGAAACGGCGCACCACGCGGCGCCCGCCCAAAGACTCCGGCTCGGGCAAAAAAGACCCGCCCAAAGACAAAGAGCCCAAAAAACCGCTCACCGACAAGGACGGCACGATCGATGTGTTCAACCGATAACCCACGCTGGTTGTCTGTTCTCCTCTTTGCACTGCTGTTCACACTCTCCGCCGCGTCCGCCCGGGCCGACGCGTTCGAAGATGCGCGCAAGGTGTTCGGAGAAGGACAAGAACTCTACGCCGACAAGAAGTACTCGGAGGCGGCTGACAAATACGAAGAGGCGTACCGATTGATGCGGTCGCCTCTTTTGCTTTTCAACATCGCCCAGGCCCGACGGCTCCAGTTTCAGCGGGACGGCGACTACGAGAACCTCGTGGCGGCCAAGCGCAACTACGAGCGATTCCTCGGTGAGGCCAATCCGAGCGCGTCCGACAAGGCGCGAGCGGAAAGCAACCTGACCGAGGTGAAGTCGGTCGCCGAGCAGGAGGCGCGCAAGCAGTTCGCGGCCGCCGAAAAGGCGATGAAGCTCTCGAAGTTCGCCGAGGCCATTCGCGCGTACACGGCCGTGTACGACCTCACCGGCCGGGCCGAGGTGTTGTTCAACCTGGCCCAGGCCGAGCGCAAGCAGTACGCCATCGACAACGACCTCGACCGGCTGGCCCGCGCCGAAGAGCAGCTCAAGACCTTTCGCCGCGAGGCCCCCGACGTGGTCGCGCCCGAAACCATCGACGCAATCCTGACCGAAATTCGCGGCCAGCGAGCCGAATACCACCGCAAGCGCGAGGCCGAGGCGCGCAGCCAGGAGCCGCCGGCCATGGCCGAAGCCCGGCGCCTGTACGCCGAAGGCGACGCGCCCGGCGCCCTGGCCGCCCTCGAAAAGGCGCAGTCCAAAGCCGGCAATCCACGCGTGGTTCTGCAGCAGATCTATCGGCTTCGCGGCCAGGCGGCCGTGCTGTCCGGCGACGAAGCCACGGCCGTCGACTCGTTCAAGCGCTACCTGGCCATCGAGCCCGCCGCCGACGGCACCGGGCTGCGCGAAGAGGCCCAGGCCGCCTTCGAAAACGCCCTGACCTTCTGGTCCAAAAAGACGCCGCTCAAGCTCGAGCACCTGGCCCCGGGCAAAGTGCCTCCCGGCAAGCCCGTGACGATTCCGGTCAAGGTCGCGTCCGACCCGCTCGGCATGATCGCCCGCCGCGAGCTCCGCTACCGCAAAAAGGGCGCCAAGAAATGGGACACCATCGCCCTGGCCAAAAAGCCCGCCGCCAGGCTCCCGGTGATGGGGCCGCCCCTGGTCGGCAAAGAGTACCCGATGGAGTACTACATCCTGGCCCTCGACAGAAACGGCGGCGTTCTCGACACCCTGGGCACGCCGTCGGCACCGCTGGGCTTCCTGGTCACCGAGGACGCCATCATTCGGCCGCCGCCGCTGTACAAGCGGTGGTGGTTCTGGGCGGCCGCGGGCGCGGTCGTAGCCGGCACCATCACGACCATCGCGATCATTCAAAACGACGGCCTGCCGGACGGCGAAATCTCCGGCGACGTATCGGCCCTGGGCATGCGCTGAGGACTCGAGCCGATGAAGAAAATCCTGCTTTTCGCCGCCCTGGCCGCACTGCTTGGCGCCCTGCCCGGCTGCCGCACCCGGACCTTCGTCCTGGTCACGGTCGATGCTGACCCGCAGCTCGCGCCGTCCATCAGCCAGATCCGATTCGTCTCGCGTTTGTCGCGGGGCGACAGCGAGCTCACCACCGACGAGCGCCGGGTCGACCCGCCCTCGCCATTTCCCGGGACGTTTATCGTGCTGGCCGACGACCGCGGGCAGGATGGCGACCAGGTCGAAGTGCTCATCGAAGGCCTCGACGCCGCTGGCGACGTGGTGGCCCGCGGCCGCGCGACCGCCCCCATCATCGCCGACGACGAGTCCACCGCCCAGGTGCGCCTCACCTCGCCGTGCCGGAGCATCGACGACTGCTTCGCCGGCGGCACGTTCTGCGCCAACCCGGTCCGCTGCGAGTGCGAGGGCGACGACTGCAACGAGGGGTTTTGCTTTGCGGTTCCCCTCGACGACGGCAACCCGTGCACCGAACGCCAGTGCAACGAAGAAGCCCGCGTCGTGACGCAAGAGCCGCTCGACGACGGCACGACCTGCGCCACCGAGGGCGGCGAGTTCGCCTGCGTGTCCGGCGTGTGCGGCTGCGGCGACGGGGCGACCAGCCCCGACATCGAGCAATGCGACGAAGGTGAAAACAACGCCAACGAGCCCAACCGGTGTCGGGCGAGCCCGGCGTGCTCACTGCCCTTCTGCGGCGACGGCATCGTCGACGACCGGGCCCCGTTCTTCGAAGAATGCGACGACGGCGACGAAAACGGACTCGAGCCCGACGCGTGTCGCCCCGACTGCAAGCTCCCCACGTGCGGCGACTTCATCGTCGATTCGGGCGAGGAGTGCGACAACGGCATCCGCAACGACGACGCGACACCGCTGGCGTGCCGCACGAACTGCCGGGCGCCTTCGTGCGGCGACGGCGTGATCGACGTCGGCATTGCGTTTGGCCAGATCCTCGAAGAGGAATGCGACGACGGCGACGGCAACACCAACACCGAAGCCGACGGCTGCCGCCAGCAGATCGTGCTCGAAAACGGCAGTGGCGCCACCGTCGAGTGCAAGGTCGCGTTCTGCGGCGACGGCGTCACGGATACCGGCGAGCGCTGCGACGACAACAACAGCGTAAACGGGGACGGCTGCAACCCGACGTGCAGTCTGTTCGGCAGGGTGTCGCTCCTGGCGGGCGGCTCCGGCGGCACGGGCGTCGCCGACGGCACCGGCACCGGGGTTCGCATGTTCGATCCCCTGCACGTCGAGGTCGCCGGCGACGGCAAGGCGTACTTCACGATGGACAGAAACCGCGGGGCCGTTCACGCGATCCGCTCGGTGGATCCCGCAACGGGACTGGTCGAGACGGTCGCCGGCGTCGCCAACGAGGCGGGTACCGCCGACGGAACCGGGAGCGACGCCCGGTTTTCGACCCCGCAGGGCCTCGCCTCGGATGGAACCACGCTCTACATCGTCGACAACACGAATCGCGTGCGAGCCCTCGACACGGCCACCGGCGCGGTGACGACCGTCGTGGGACCGGGCGCCTCGGGACCACTCGCCAGCGCCAACCTCGTCAATCCCCGCCACATCGAGTTCATCGGCTCCGACAGAATCGTTGTCCTCGAGTCGGGCCCGGCCCGCTGCCGCATGCACCTGTTCGACCTCGCGCAATCGACGGCAACCGTGATCGCCGGCGGTGGCGGCGACTTCTGCGTGGCTTTCGACGGCAATACAGGAGCTCCCCCGGGCGCGTTCTATTCCGACGGGGTCGGCGGCATGAGCCTGGGCGGCGATGGCGCCCTGTACGTGGTCGACAGCAACGCCGTTCGCCGCACCGAGCTGACGGGTCAGTTCACGACCACGACCGTCGCCGGAGTCATCAACACCGCCGGCGCCGCGAACGGTCCGCTGGCAACGGCGCGCTTCGGCTTGCTCGGCGACGTCGAAGCCGATGGCGACGTTCTCACGGTCGCGGACATCACCAACGGAGTTCGAACGGTGGACCTCGGGGGCGGCACCGTCGCCACGGACATCGCGACGCCAACCGTGGTCCAGCCGCGAGCCCTGGGCAACGTCGGCAGCCGGGTATTCGTGGTGGCCGAGCAAACCCAGGCGCGGCTGGCGACCGCCGACCTGAGCGGAGGCTCGCCCTCGCTGACACCGCTCGCGGGGCAAGGGCCGCGGGTCGGCTTCGAGGACGGCAACGGCGACGCGGCGCGGTTCTTCGACCCGGTGGCGGTCAGCATCGTGCCGGGAGTCTCGGGCGACACGGTCTACGTGGCGGACCAGGGCAACCAGACAATACGCACGATTTCGAAGGCGACCGCCGCGGTCACCACGCCCGCCTCGTTTTCCCCGCTCAACAACTCGCTGGACGTGGGCGGGGTGGACGACCGCGTCTTCGCTCTTTTGCAAAGTGGTGCCAACGCGGTGCTTCGCGAAATCGAACCCACAACCGGGGCAAGCCTCGCCTTTGAAACCTCAGTCTTTGCGTCCCGCTCGTTCGCCGTCGCCGACGACGGCTTCGCGTACCTGGCGGCGCCGGACGATCAGGTGATTCGGCGCGCCGACCTCACCAGCGGCGACGTCGAGATTTTCGCCGGCAAGGACGGAGACATCGGCCTGGCCGACGGCTCCGTCGAGGTCGCCCTTTTCTCGGCGCCGGAGGGCGTGACCTTTTGCGACGGCGCGCTGTACGTGGTCGAGTCGAACCGCGGCAACGGCCCCAACCTGGTGCGCAAAATCGACCTTCGGGCGTCGCCGCCAGTCGTGAGCACGGTGGCGGGTTCTCCGGGCCTGGCGCAAACCCGCGACGGCGTTGGACCGCTGGCCGCCTTCAACGACCCGGCCCGGGTCGCCTGTGACGGCCAGAGCCTCTACATCACGGAACGTGCCGGCCACACGATTCGCCAAATCGAGCTCGCCACGGGACGCGTTACCACCCTGATGGGCGACCCCGACGTGGGAGCGGTCGCCGACGGGACGGGAGTGGAGGCCCGAGCCAATGCCCCCGTGGGCGTCGCGTTCGACCCCACGACCGGTGATCTGTACATCACCGACTCCGTCGAGAACGTGGTACGAAGGGTCGAGTGAAGGCCGAGTCCATCTTGCGCCACGGCAACGTGGTGAGCCGGGAGGTTGCTGGCGAGGTCGTGATTCTCGACCTCGCGGGCAGCGTGATCCTCGGGCTCAACGGGACCGGTGGCTCCGTGTGGCGCATGCTCGACGGCCAGCGCGACCTCGGCTCCATCGCCGCGTCGTTGGCCAGCGACTTCGGGCGCGCCCAGGATGAGGTGCTCGACGACGTCATGGCGTTCGCCCAGGTGCTGGTCGAGCGCAAGCTGGCCTCGATCCACTAGGGCGAAACGCCGCGGTACTCCCGGTAGTCGGAGCCGCGCGAGTCGGAGCTCGTGCTCTCTTTAGCGCTGCGGACGCAGAGCGTCGATCGAGACGAAGGCACCGTCGAAGCTGCGCCGCCCCACCGGCCCCTGGCCGTCGGCTACCCGCCGCGCGCCGGGCGGCGGCGACACGCCCAGCGCGCGCTCGCGCGCCTCGGCGCGATCGCACGCCTCGGCCGACGGTCCCTTGAAGTTGCCGTGCTCGAGAAGAGCCTGCGAGCTGCATCGCCCGCAATACCCCTGACGCGAGCAGGTCGAGCATTCGCCCTCCAGGTCGCCCAGGGTAATTCCTCGAATCTCTCGCAACACCGGCGAGTTTCGCCAGATGTCCAGGAAGGGCTGTTCGCGCACGTTGCCGGCGGGCACCGGAAACACGCTGCAGGCAAACACGTCGCCCGTGGGCCCAATGCGCACCACCCGACGGCCGATCGCGCACGGCGCCTCGGCGGGGTCGCGCCTCGGCGGCAACTCGCCGAGCTCGGGTACCACGCGTCGATCGGACAAAAGCTCCTGCAGGTCGTCGATCGACGGCCTCGACGACAGCGGCTCCGTGCCGCCGTCGCGCCGCGAGATTAGCGAGGGATCGATTTTGTAGCCCGCGCCCAATCGGCGCGCGGCGTCGACGAGATCGAAGTGACCGCCGTCGGTTCCCGCCAGCATCGGGCTCTTGATCAGCACGGGTACACCGGCGCGGCGCAAGAGCACCGCGGCGCGCAAGCTCTTGCGCAACGAACCGCGACGCTGGGTGATGCCATCGTGCACGTCGCCGCGCATTCCGTAGATCGAAATCTCGACGGCCATGGGCTCGAGCGCCGCGAGCCGCGCCACCTTTTCCCGATTGAGAAGAGTGCCCGAGGTAAACACCCTGACCGCGAAGTTGCGGTCGCGGGCGGCGCCGATGATCTCGAAGATGTCCCGGCGCAGAAACACCTCGCCGCCGGTGATGGTGAGGAACATCGTCCCGGCGTCGCGCAGGCCGTCGAGTACGAGCTCGATCTCCGGCAGGGACAGTTCGCCACGAGGCGGGCGCTTGACGTCGAGGTAGCAGTGCACGCAGTCGAGATGGCAGCGCCCGGTCACCTCGAGCTGGGCCTGCAGCGGCACGTAGCTCGCGGCGGCCCGTTCGGCGACTGCCGCCAGACCTCCACGCGTTCCGCTTTTCCCCCTCACGTGGGCCATGGCGCGGTCACGTAAACGTGGGCCCCGGCGCGCAGCCGGGATTGCCTTCCTGACGCGCGCAGCTCACCCCGAATCCGACGGGCTCGTAGCGCTCCTCCCAGACGATCGAGGGCGGCTCGTAGCCACCGGTTTCGTCTGAGTCGCGGCCGTCGCCCCCCTCGGCGTTGTCATCGACCATGGCGCGAACCTACCACGGCGGGACGCATTTCTGCCGCCTACGCCGCCGCCCGGAGGCGACTGGCGAGGGTCGGTGCGAGCCACTCTTCGACGTCTTCCACCCGATTCATACAAACCTCCGCCGTCTCGACCTTTTGCACCATGCGGGCCGCCACGGAAAACGCCCCCGGCACGGCCTCGGGCAAAAGGGGCCCGACGGACGAAATCAGTCTCGCGGTTGCCGTCCCCTTGGACAGACGCCGCCACTGGCGCGGGCCCCGGCGCGGAAACAGCATGGCCGCCACGGGCGCCGACACCGGCTCTGCGCGCCAGTACGGCGTCGCGTGGGCAATTAGTTCGCCTTGCGCACCGGGCAAAACTGCCACCGCCTCGTCGCACAAAATGCTGGCGCCAAGTCCCTCAGCGGCGGCGAGGCGCGTCGCCGCCGTGGTCTTGCCGATCCCCGACGGTCCCGGGAACAGCCAGGCCCGACCGCCGATAAGGACGGCCGACGCGTGCCCCAGTAGCCCGCCGCGGCGGAGCAGGCGCGCCGATAGCAGCATTCGCAACAGGGCATCGACCGGGCGCTCCGACAGGGGCCCCGCCAGGCGGGCGGACCCGAGGCTGCGGCTGACCCGAGCGTCGACGTGCGGGCCGAGCAAACGCAGGTCGTTGCCGACTCGATTGACGGTGACCGTTGGCGCGGACGGCAGCGGGTAGTCGTCGTCGAGCTCGACCTCGATCTCGGTGACGTCCTCGATCGCTCGAGCAGACTCGTCCAGGGACTCTTGCGCCAAGAACGCCTGAAACCGGCTGGCGATCAGGTCCCGCGCGGGCGAGGACGCGCGAAACCGAAACCCGAAACCCGCAACGGCTACATCTATCGTGTGCGTTTCGCCCATGGCGCGTAACGCGGGACACGGCCCGCCTCACCATTTGGTATTAACCCGGCCGGCGAAAAAAGGGCCCACGCATGGCGCGATAAATCCGCGCCCCGACCGCGGCCACCCTGCCCAGAGTGCGTAAACGCTGTTCAGATTCAATGCGCCAGGCGCAACCGGGGCTGGCCACCGAGCACGCCACCCCGATGACATCGCCCTTGCTCCACTCCGGATCCGGCTGGGCCCGCGCGATGCCCTGGGTACGAATGCGATTCGCGCGCGCCCGCGTGACCCGGTGAACCGCTACGTAGCTGCCGGTGTCCACGGCGACGACGGCGCCGCGGAGCGACTCGTTGCGAGAAACCGAGCGAAGCCGAACGCGCGAGCCCTCGGGAACCAGCGGCGTCATCGATCGCCCGCGCACGCGCAGCACGGCCGGGCGCTCGGCCGCCAGTTGACGCCGGAGCACCGAAGCCGAAACCGATGATCGGAAGAAATCCTCGCGACCCGATATGTTTTCCACCGCACAAAATTACCTGTGGGCGTTCCGGGACCGAAGTTTTTGGATCACACTGCCCTGCGCGTAACCACACGATCATGTGAGGCTTTTCATGACACCCCTGACCGGGAATAGGCTCGCGAGGTCGGTCGGTTGACAGGGGCGGCCACGCTGATGCACCACGTATCAACCCCTTATCGGACCCATGCGATGAGCAACCCACAGATCGGCGACGAGATTTCTAAGTTCAAGGAGCGGTTTGGCTCCCTCAAGGCGGAGGTCGGCAAGGTCCTGGTTGGCCAGGAAGCGATGCTCGACCGGCTGCTGCTCGGCTTCCTCGCCGGCGGCCACGTCCTGCTCGAGGGCGTTCCCGGTCTCGCCAAGACCCTGGTCGTCCGCACGCTTGCGGACGCGGTGGACTGCCGCTTTTCCCGCATTCAGTTCACGCCCGACATGCTGCCGGGCGATGTCACTGGCACCCAGGTGTTCAATCCCAAGGAGGGCAGCTACTCGGTCAAGAAGGGCCCCGTCTTCGGCAACCTGGTGCTGGCCGACGAAATCAACCGCGCGCCGGCCAAGGTGCAGGCGGCGCTGCTCGAGGCGATGCAGGAGCGGCAAGTCACTCTCGGCGAGCAGACGTTTCGCCTCGAAGAGCCCTTCCTCGTGCTGGCCACGCAAAACCCCATCGAGCAAGAGGGCACCTACCCTCTGCCCGAAGCGCAACTCGATCGCTTCATGCTCAAGGTAAAGGTCTCGTACCCGACCCGCGAAGAGGAGCTCAAGGTGCTCGATCGAATGGCCGGCAGCGGCGCCACTCCTGCCGCCAGCAAGGTCATGGGCCCCGACGAAATTCTCGCTGCGCGCAACGTCGTTGACCAGATCTTCGTCGACGACAAAGTGAAGCGCTACGTGGTGGACCTGGTGGCGGCCACCCGCGACCCGGGCGCCGCCGGCCTGTCCAACCTGGTGCCGCTGGTCGAAAACGGCGCCTCGGTGCGAGCCTCCATCAACCTGATCAAGCTCGCCAAGGCGTTCGCCCTGCTCGAAGGCCGAAGCTACATCAGCCCCCACGACGTCAAGTCGATCGCCCACGACGTGCTTCGCCATCGCATCCTCGTGACCTACGAGGCCGAGGCGGAGGGCAAAGACTCCGACGACATCATCTCGCAGATTCTCGAGAACATCGAAGTCCCGTAGGGGAGCGAGCGACCAGCGAGCGCACGGCAATGCTGCCCAGCGAAATCGTTTCTCAGGTGCGGCGCGTACAGCTGCACACCGGACGCCAGGTCGCCGACGTCCTGGCCGGCGCCTACCTCTCGGTGTTCAAGGGGCGCGGCATGGAGTTCGACGAGGTCCGCCCGTACGTGCCCGGCGACGACGTGCGAACGATCGACTGGAACGTGACGGCCCGGCATGGCGAGCCCTACGTCAAGCGCTACGTCGAAGAGCGCGAACTCACGGTGCTGCTGCTCGTCGACGTCAGCGCGTCCCAGGACTTTGGCTCGGCGGGACGAAGCAAACGCGAGGCCGCCGTCGAGCTGTCGGCCCTGCTGGCGTTCTCGGCGATCAACAACGACGACAAGGTCGGGCTGCTGCTGTTTCACGGCGAGGCCGACGAGTACATCCCACCGCGCAAAGGACAAAAGCACGCGCTGCGCGTGGTGCGCGAGGTCCTCGCCCGCGGCGCCGAGCCCGACGAGGCCACGGCCGCGCGCTGGCGCCCCAACCCCTTCGGCCTGCCGCGAGCCATCCTGTCGCGTTTTCGCAAGCTCCGCGCGGCGACCGCGCGCGAGCCCCGACGCTCGACCAACATCGCCCACGCCCTCGACTTCTGTCGGCGGGTGCTGCCCCGCCGGGCCGTGTTGTTTTTGGTGTCGGACTTTCTCGACGACGACTACCTGCCCGTGTTGCGCAGCGCAAATCGCCGTCACGACGTGGTGTGCGCCCGGATCACCGACGCGCGGGAAAGCGAGCTTCAGCCGGCGGGGCTGATCGCGTTGGAAGACGCCGAGACCGGTGCGCGCCGGCTGGTCGACACCGAGTCGACGGCGTTTCGCGACCTGGTGGCCCGACAATCGACGGAACGCGTCGATGCACTTCGCTCGGCCCTGCGTGCGTCGAACATCGACCTCATCGACATCGACGCGACCCAACCGGTCATCGACCCGCTCATTCGGTTCTTTCGCATGCGGGAGCGGAGGCTTCGACGATGACTCGGGCGAGATTCTCACTGCGCCGCCCCGCTCCCTGGCGCTGTGCCTGCGCGGCGGCCGTCGCCGCGGCGGTCGCCATGGCCGCGTGCGCCGGCGAGCCCGTCGACGAACCGTCCGTCAGCGAACCCGCGGGTGAGGCCCTCGAGCGCACGAAGCAAGACGGACCGATTGCCGCCACGGTGTCTGTGCGCCCGTCAGAGCCGCGCCTCGGCGACAAGCTCACCCTCACGCTCGAGGTCACCGCCGAGGCGGGCGTCGCGGTCGAGATGCCGGGGTTTGGCGATGCCCTGGGCCGCTTTTCCATCGTCGACTTCGCGCCGCGCCAGGCGCCGGGGGAAAATGGCGGCACGAAGTACGTGCAGCGCTACACGCTGCAATCGCCGGGCAGCGGCCGTCAGCGCATCCCCCCCCTGCGCATCGAGTGGGTCGATCAACGAGGCCAGCCAGGCCAGGGGCAGCCGGCCAGTGGCGCGGCCCCGGGCCCCGACGCCCCGGTGCGCGAGCTGCTCACCGACGAGCTGGCGCTGGCGGTTGCTTCGGTCTTGCCGGAACAGGCCGCCGAGCAAGACCTGCGACCGGCCCGCGGTCAACTCGAGGAGCCGTCGCCCTGGCTGCTCGTTCGCGCATGGCCGTTGTTTGCCCTCGGCGGCGCCCTCGCCCTGGTGATCGTCGCCATCGTGCTGTGGCGGCGCGCCGCGCGCACCCGCGCCCGCATCTCTGCCTACGACAAGGCCATCGGGCGCCTGCAGGTGCTCGAACGCGGCGGCCTGCCGGGCCCGAGCGAAGCCGACATGTGGTTCGTGGAACTGTCGGCCATCGTTCGTCGCTACCTCGAGGATCGCTTCTCCCTGCGCGCGCCCGAGCTGACAACCGAGGAGTTTCTGCGCGAGGCGCGGCGCTCGCGCGAGCTGAGCGCGGAACACCAGGCGACCCTGTCGTCGTTTCTCGCCCTGTGCGACCGGGTCAAGTTCGCCGGCCACGAGCCCGACGATGCCGAATCGCAGCGGGCCATCGACGTCGCGCGCCGGTTTATCGACGACACGCGCCTGCGGGCGGAGGACAGCGCGGCAGCCGCCGCCTGAACCCACACCATGGACGCCATCGAGCTACAGCGGCCCTCGCTGCTCCTCGTCGCCCTTGCGGCCCTGCCGGTCTTCTACTGGTCGCAGCACACCGCCGGGCGGGTGCTGTTTTCCTCGTTCCGCCTGTTGCCTGCGGCGACCAGCTGGCGCGCGCGCCTCGCCTGGCTGCCCGACGCGCTCGTGGCCCTGGCGACCGTGGCCTTTGCCGTGGCCATGGCCGGCCCGCGCACACCCGACTCGAGCAGCCGCATCAAGCGAGAAGGCATCGCCATCATGATGGTGGTCGACACCTCGGGTTCGATGCGCGCCCTCGATCTCTCCGAGGGCGACGACGAACGCACCCGCCTCGAGGCGGTCAAGGACGTGTTTCGCGATTTCGTCCTCGGCGGCGAAGGCCTGCCTGGCCGAGCTGACGATGCCGTCGGCGTGGTCAGCTTTGCTCGCTACGCCGACACCCGGGCGCCCCTCACCCTCGACCACGACAACCTCGCCAACGTAGCCCGGTCCCTCGAGATCGTCACCGACCGCAGTGAAGACGGCACGGCCATCGGCGACGGCCTCGCCCTGGCGGTCGAGCGCTTGCGCCGCAGCGACGCCAGCTCGCGGGTAGCCATCCTGCTTACGGACGGCGTAAACAACGCCGGCGACGAAGACCCGCTTGCCGCCGCCGAACTCGCGCGCGCCAAAGGCGTCAAGGTGTACACGGTCGGAGCGGGCACCAACGGCATGGCCCCGGTGCGCGCGACCAACCCGTTTACCGGTCGCGAGGAGCTGCGCCCGGTGCCGGTCGAAATCGATGAGCAAACCCTCCGCGAGATCGCCGACAAGACCGGCGGCGTCTACTTCCGGGCAACCGATGCGGACGCCCTGCGCAACGTGTACGCCCAGATCGACGAGCTCGAGCGCACCGAGCTCGAGGAAGACCGCTATCGCGAATACAACGAGCTGTTTCCCTGGGCGGTGGCGCTAGGTCTCGCCCTGGCCGCCCTCGGCTGGCTGCTCGCGGGCACCGTATTTCGGAGGCTCCCCTGATGTTCCTGTTCGGCGACATCGGTTACGTCCACCCGGAGCGGGTGCACCTGCTGTGGCCGGCGCTCGCCCTGGTCCTCGTGCTGGGCTGGCTCGAGCTTCGGCGCAGCGACGCCCTCGCCCGCTTCGTGTCGCGGGTCATGCAGGTGCGGCTCGCGCAGCGGGCAACCACCGGCCGCCGCGTCGCCCGGCTCTCGCTCATCTTTGCGTGCTTTGCGTTCTCGACCGTGGCGCTCATGAGGCCGCAAACGCGAACCGATACGCAAACCGTCGCCACCCGCGTGCGCGCCGACATCGTCATCGCCCTCGACGTGTCCCGCTCCATGCTGGCCGAGGATGCGGCACCGACGCGGCTCGACCGGGCCAAGGCGGAACTGGGGGACCTGGTCGGTCAGCTGCAGGGACATCGGGTTGGCCTGGTTGCGTTTGCCGGCCGCGCGGCGGTGCTTTCTCCGCTCACCAGCGACCACGCGTTCTTTCGCATGATCCTTCGCGGCACCGACACCCGCAGCGTCTCGCGAGGCGGCACGCGAATTGGCGACGCCCTGCGCGCCGCCGTCGGCGCCTTTCCGCCCGGCGCCGGTAGCAAGCTGGTCTTGCTCATCACCGACGGCGAAGACCACGACTCGTTTCCCATGGATGCCGCCCGCGAGGCCCTCGAAGCCGGCGTGCGGGTGGTGGCCATCGGGTTCGGCTCGGAAACGGGCAGCCAGATCACCCTGGTGGATCCGGACACCGGGGCGCGCAGCCTGCTAACCGACAAAGCCGGCGCCCCGGTGGTGTCGCGGCTCGATGGCGAGCTTCTGCGCAACATTGCGCTGACCACCGAGGGCGCGTACGTACCCGCCGGGGTCGCCGCCCTCGACCTGGAATCCATCGTCGACGCGCACCTCGAGCCGCTGGCCCGAGAAGCCGCCGAGCCGTCGGTCCGCGTGGTGCCGGGCGAGCAATACCCGTGGTTCGTACTCGGAGCCCTGCTGTCGCTGCTGGGCGCGGTGTGGGTCGGATCGGCGACCGCGCGGGAGGGACTGCGATGACAAAGCGCCTGGCAATCGCGACCGCGTGCTGTCTGCTGATGGTGTTGTGCGCGGCGTGCGGACAGTCGGACTCGGGGGCCCGCGCCCAGTACAACCGGGCCCTCGGCACCCTGGAGCAGGGCGACTTCGAGGCGGCTCAAAAGCAGCTGCTCGAAGCGCGAGACAACGCCGGCAACGACCCCGAGCTGCGCTTTCGCGCCGCGTTCGCCCTGGCGCTTGCCCACGCGCGCGCTGCCGAGGGGCAGCAAGAACCGCAGGCCGCACTCGATCAGCTGCAGCAGGCCGCCGCCTGGTTTCGCGACGCGGTCAACCTGCAGCCCGACGGAACCGATGGCGACGACGCCCGCGCCAACCTCGAAATCGTGCTCCTGCGCATCGACGCCCTCACCGACCAGCTCAACAAGGGTGAAAACAGCCTCGAAGCCCGACTCGAACGCGTCATCGAGGACCAGCGCTCGGCGCGCGACCGCATACGTAAACTCATCGCCGACGTCGACGCCGCGGGTGCCAGTGCCGAGCCGGCCGCGTTTCAGAGCGAGTTCGACGCGCTGGCCACCTTCGAGCGAACCTTGCTCGCGGAGGTGGGCGTCATCTCCGATCTGGCCGGCGACGAGCTCGACGCCATTCAGAACAAGACCGAGCAAGAGCGAACCGACGAAGACCGCATGCGCTCGGTGCAGCTGAGCAATCTCGCGACCTACCTGCAATCGGGCCGGGTCGGCGTCGCCGACGCCCGGCGGTTTCTTCGCCGCCTGCAGGGCGACTCGGCGCACCGACGCGCCGACGCCGCGCTGGGCGCGCTCAAGCGCGCGCGAGAGCAGCTCCAGGACCCGGTCACCGTGCTGCGCGGCATCGCCGAAGACGAAGCCGTTGTCCACATGCACACCCGCGCGCTGCTGGCCCTGAGCGAGGCCGGCGCGGACGCCGACGCCGAGCCGCGACCGGCAGCTCCCGCGTGGCTCACCGCCGAGCACCTGGGCGAGCGCCAGGAACTGCTCGGGCAGCGCACCGACGAGCTCGCGGCCCGACTGGAGGCCGGGGTGAACGCGGCCGACGCCGACGCGGGGCCCTCGGCCGCCGGCGACCAGCCGGCGCCGCAGCAAGACCCGGAGCAGGCGCGCTTGATGGAAGCGGTGCGCGCTGCCCTGCCCTTCGTGCGCGGAGCGCGCGCCGACATGAGCGCCGTCGTCGAGGCCCTGGCCGCCGCTCGCCTGTCGGACGCGGTGGCCGGCGAAACCCGGGCGCTGGAAGCGCTGGCGGCCGCCATCGAGCGCTTTGCCGATCTGCGCAGCCTGATCGAGCTCACCTACGCGGAACAGAACCAGGTCGTCGCGCTGCTCGACCAAGCCCCGGCCAACCCCGCCCCGGACGCCCCGACTCGCCCCGAACCGACCATCGCCGAGCGCTTGGCCGCGCTGGGCGAGTCACTGACGCGACAGAGCGATCGACTGGCCCGGCTCGAGGGCCTGCTTGCCGACGAAAAAGCCAAGGTAGCCCAGCAGGCGGCCCAGGCGCGGCAGCAGGCCCAAACCCAGGGGGCCGGCGAGGAGCAGCTGGCCCAGCTCGACGCCGAAACCGCCGCTCAAACCCGGCGGTTCGACACCGCAGACGAGCTGCGCACCAAAGCCCTGGCGTCCATCGACGCCCTGGCGGCAGCGGTGGCCGATATCCAGCGGCGGCCCGCGCAGTGGCAGCCCGGTGCACCGGGCCCGCTGGCGCCGGCGCGCGACGCATTGGCGAGCATCGAGGAGTTACGCCGGCTGTTCTTCTCCGTGATCGAGCATTTGCAGGAGCTTTTGCGCCACCAGACCGAGACGCGGGACGACACGGCATCGGCCGCCAACCGGGCCGGCGAGGAGCTCGCCGGCGCCCTGGGCCCCCTCGGCGGGCGCCAGCGTCGACACGAGCAGATGTCGTCGGCGATCTCGGAAGCCCTGGCACAGCAGGCGGACGCGGCTGCCCAGGCGCCAGCCCAGGGGCCAGCGCCGCAAGGGCAAGATCCCGCGGAGATGGCAAAAAAGCTTGCCGAAGCGGCAGACGAGGTGCGCGGCGCCACCGTTGAAATGGCGGGCGCCGGCGACCTGCTCGAGCAAGGCGCCCAGGAAGCCGCCCAGGCGTCCTGGGACCTGGAGCCAACCCTCGACCGCCAGGGCAAGGCCATCGAACGCCTGGCCCGGGCCCTGGAGCTACTGCAGCCGCCGCCTCCGCCGCAGCAGGACCAGAACCAGGACCAGCAAGATCAGCAGCAGCAACAACAGCAGCAGCAACAACAGATGTCGCAACAGCAGGCCGACCGGCGCCTGCAGCGCGCCCGCGAAAGCGAAGCGGAACGACAGCGCCGCCGCCGACAGCAACAGCGAATGCAGAACGAGCCGGTAGAAAAAGACTGGTAACCATGGCCCGCGTTGCACGCCTTCTCGCTTTCGCTCTGGCCGTCGGTCTCGCCGTCGGTGCGACCGCAACGGTCGCCTCTGCGGACGGCCAGCCCATGGTCAGGCTCAGCGTGCGCGAGCGCTCGCTCTACGCGAACCTGCCCTTCGTGCTCAACATCTCGGTCAGCGGCTTTGCCGAGGATCCCGAACCCACCGTCATGCCCTTCGAAATCGACGGCGCCAAGGTGACGTACGTCGGCATGTCGCCGAGCGTGCGGTCGTCGGTGACGATCCTCAACGGACGCCGCAGCGAGGTCCGCCAGGTCACCTTCGTGTATCAGTACCGGGTCGAAGTGAGCAAACCGGGCGTACTCGAAATCCCGTCCATCACGGTCTCCCAGGGTGCCCGGGAAGCGTCGAGCGAGCCGGCCCGGGCACAGGTTGAAACCCTCGCCGGCACCGAAGACATGAAGGTGCGCCTCGGCGTGCCCGAGCGACCGGTCTGGGTGGGCGAGACCTTTCCCGTGACCGTCGACTGGTACTTGCGGCGCGAGCCTCGCGACCAGCAGGTGGTCGTGCCGCTGTTCGACCTGACCGACGACTTCGAAGTTGCCGCGCCCGAGGGCGCTAGCGGGCAGACTCTGGAGTTTGCCGCGGGCAACAAGACCCTGCAGCTTCCCTACGAGCGCACGACCGAGACCCTCGACGGGCTCGAGTACACGCGTTTCCGCTTCACGGCCAACGTGACGCCGCTGCGCCCGGGCACCGTCGAGGTTCCGCCGACCGTGGCCGTCGCGCGCCTGAAGGTCGGCATCGGCCGGGACAGTTTCGGCTTTCGCACCGCCCGAACGCAGCTGTTTCGAGCGTCATCGCCGGCCGGCTCCGTGGCGGTAAAGCCGCTGCCCGTCCAGGGCAAGCCGGCGAGCTTTGCCAACGCGGTCGGCAGCTCGTTTTCGATCAAGGCGTCGGCCAGCCGAACGGTCGTGCGCGTGGGCGAGCCCATCGAGCTAGCCGTCGAGATTCGAGGCGATGCCGCCGACCTCGACGGCCTCGCGCTGCCGCCCCTCGATGGCGAAAACGGATTGCCCGCCGACACGTTTCGCGTCGCCGACGTGCCGACCACCGGCGCGCCCACCGACGACGGGCGCGGCAAGGTCTTCTCGGTGACGGTCCGACTCGTGGGCGCCGGCGCGACCGAAATCCCCCCCATCCCCTTTTCGTATTTCGACCCCGCTCGCGGCAGCTATCAGACCGTCACGAGCGAACCCATTGCCCTGTCGGTCGCCGGCTCGGCCGTCGTGGGAGCCGACGACGTGGTCGGCGGTGCGCAAAACCGGACCGCCCCCGACCCGGCCAACGCGGCAACCGCAAGCGGCCCCCGCAGCACGAGCCTCAGCGGCGCCGACCTGTCGCTGTCGGACCCCACCGAGACTCTCGATCGAGCCACCTCCGTGTCGAGCACCGCCCCGTGGCTCGCCCTGCTGTACGGCCTGCCGCTGTTCATCCTGGCGGGGCGCTGGTGGCAGCTGCGCACTCGAGACGAGCGCGGCGAGGAAAGCGACCTGCGCCGGGCCGGGCGCGACGTAGAGAGCGCCCTGCGCGCGGCTGCCGACGAGCCTGCTCGCGAAGCCGCGCCGCGAGTCACGGCGGCACTGCGCGCCCTCGCCCGGGCGGCCGGGGCCGCCGGCCTCGCCGACGACCCGGTGATGAAACGGCTGGAGACCGAGGCGTTCGACCCGGCGGCCTCCAGCAAGCCGCTGGCCGACGACCTCGTGAACGACGCGCGCGCCCTGGCCCGCCGCCTCGAGAAGCAGCGGCGCGCCGGAGGCGGCCCGGGCGCCGCGGCCGCGGTCGTTTTGCTGGCAGGCCTGGTCGGCCCCGTCGGCGCGCTGCGTGCGCAGGGCGCCGAGAACGCCCCGGCCGCCCTCGAAGGCGGCGCCACCGGTGGCGCACAGCAAAGCGTCGACGACCGACTGCGCCAGGCTCGCACCGCCTACCAGAATGCGCTCGAGCAGCAAAATCGCGATAGTCGCGCCCGGGGATTTGCCGGCGCCGAATCAATGTATCGCGCCCTGGCGACGGAGCTGCCGGGGCACCCCGCCCTGCTGGCCGACTGGGGCAACGCCGCCCTGGGTGCCCGCGACCTCGGCCGAGCGACCCTCGCGTTTCGCCGCGCTCTCGCCCTTGACCCAACCCTCGAGCGCGCCCGGCGAAATCTCATGTGGGTGCGAGAAAACTCGCGGCGCGAGGCCTTCGCCAGCGAGAGCGCGGGCGCCTTCGACGCGCTGCTGTTCTGGCGCGCGCAATTGTCCCGGGCCGAGCAGCACCTGGTGGCGGGAGTGTTCTTCGCCATGACCATCCTGCTGCTGGTGCGGTGGGGCTCCGAACCGCGCCCCTGGCTGCGGCGGCTCGCCCTCGGGCCGGCGGTCGCGTGGTTGGTCATGCTCGCATCGGTGCTGTCCCAGCCGACCAGCACCGACGACGTGGTGGTCATCGCCGACGGCGTTGCCCTGCGCTCGGCCGACAGTCCGGGCGCGCCGGCAGCGGTGGCCGAGCCGCTGCCGGCGGGCGTCGAGGCGCGGCGCCTCGAGACACGCGGCGACTGGGTGCGCATTGCGGCCGGTAGCGCGGTCGGCTGGATCCAGGCCAGCGCCGTCGCCGACGTGGTCGCTGCCGAGGACTAGCCGCCGCCCTCGCCGGTTCGACCGATTTTGCCTTTGTGCCCGGGCGGCTACCCGTGTCAGTCCGGGGCATACAGTCTCCGGAGCGGGACCGTTCACCGTCAGCGAGTCCCCGCCGGCTGCCAGTTCTGACGACGGAGGCGGCGCCGGGAGTCGCGCCGAGGCAACCCAACTCCCTGTTTTGCTGTCCACCCTAAAGACCCTCCGGAGGCGGACGAAGCCTGGTACGGACCCTGCTTAGAAAGCAGATGCAAACGCACCACGTGAACCGAATCTCGGACGATTGAAGGGGAAGGACAAGACCATGAAGGACTGGAACGGCACGCTCGGAGAGCTCATCGCGACCATCTACGAGGAATGTGAGTCGGAGTTCGGCGACATCGACACCGCCACGGAAGTCACTCACCAGATCGTCAACGAGCTCATCGAGGAAGAAACCCCGACCGGCTTCCCGATCGCCGCGTAGCGCGCTCGGGCGGCGCCCAGAACTGGCCGGCCCCGCCCAGGGAGCTACAGTTCGCCGCGGTGCTGCTGCGAGCTCTCGTCGATACCTCGATCGCCGTTGCGCGAACCCGGTCGCGCAACCAAAAGCGCGACGCTCTGGCCGCGCTGTTGCGCGAGCTGGCCCCGGAAGAAATCGGCCCCGGCCTCGGCTACCTGACGGGCTCGCTCCCCCAGGGAAAAATCGGCCTCGGCTACGCCGCCGTTCGCGACGCCCGCGACGTAGCCGCCGCGCCCGGGGCAACGCTGTCGATAACCGACGCGCACCAAACCTTCACCGCCATCGGCGAATCGTCGGGCAGCGGCTCCGCCGGGCGAAAGAAGCACCTGTTCGGCGGGCTGATGGCGCGGGCCACCGGTGAAGAGCAGGACTTTCTTGCCCGCCTGGTCCTTGGCGAGCTGCGGCAAGGCGCCTCGGAAGGCGTCATGGCCGACGCCCTCGCCGCCGCCGCCGACCTCCCGGCCGATGCGGTCCGCCGGGCGGCCATGTTGGCCGGCGACCTCGGCGCCGTGGGATGCGCGGCGCTCATCGAAGGCCGCGCCGGCCTCGACCAGTTTCGCCTCACTCTGTTTCGGCCGCTCCAGCCCATGCTCGCTCAGCCGGCCGAATCATTCGACGATGTCTTCGACCGCATCGACGAGCCCGCGTTCGAGATCAAGCTCGACGGTGCCCGCGTTCAGGTGCACAAGCAGGACGACGAGGTCCGCGTGTACTCGCGGCGCCTCAACGACGTCACGACCGCGGTGCCCGAGGTCGTCGAGTGCGTTCGCGCCCTGCCCGCCCGGCAGCTCATCCTCGACGGCGAAGCCATCGCTCTGCGCGACGATGGCCGCCCGCACCCGTTCCAGGTGACGATGCGCCGGTTCGGCCGGCGCATCGACGTGGCCGCCCAGCGGGCCCGGCTGCCGCTGTCGGTGCTGTTCTTCGACACCCTGCAGATCGACGAAGACGAGCTCCTCGACCAGCCGGCGCACGAGCGACTTGCCCGCCTCGACGCGTTGGTACCCGAACAGCATCGCGTTCCGAGAATCGTCACCGCCGCGCGCGACCGGGCCAGCGACTTCTGGCGCCAGGCCCTCGACCAGGGCCACGAGGGCCTGATGGCCAAGGCCCTCGACGCCTCCTACGCCGCCGGTGGCCGCGGTTACAGCTGGCTCAAGCTCAAGCCCAACCACACCCTGGATCTGGTCGTCCTGGCCGCCGAGTGGGGCAGCGGGCGACGCAAAGGCTGGCTGTCGAACCTGCACCTGGGCGCCCGCGACCCCGGCAGCGCTAGCGGCTGGGCCATGCTCGGCAAGACGTTCAAAGGCATGACCGACAAGCTGCTCGCCTGGCAAACCGAACAAATCCTCGCCCGGGAAACCGAGCGCGACGGGCACGTCGTGCATTGTCGCCCCGAGCTGGTCGTCGAGATTGCCTTTTCCGACGTGCAGCAGAGCCCCCACTACGAAAGCGGGTTTGCTCTGCGCTTCGCGCGCGTCAAAGGCTACCGCGACGACAAAGCCGCCGCCGACGCCAACACGCTGGCCGACGTGCGCTCCATCTACGACGCGTCAGTCGCGTAGCCACGCTGCTCCTGGGCAGCGCCGACAACGAGCCGGCACCCAAGGGGCAGAACGAGAAAGGCCGGCGCCATGGCGCCGGCCTCCCTGGAAGGTGAGAACGGATCCCTGCAGCTGGCCGCTCGCTAGCTGCCGGTGCCGCCGCCGCTGCCGCCGCCGCCGTGGCCGCCACCACCGTGACCGCCACCGCCGTGGCCGCCACCACCGTGGCCGCCGCCGCCGTGGCCACCGCCACCCTGGCCGCTACCGTGCTCGGGCGCCTTGCCGTCGTTGCCCTGGTCGGGGGGCGGATTGGCGGGCAGCGAGCCCTCGAAGTTGAGGACCGTGGACGGGTCGAGAGCCTTTACCTCGGTGAGACGCAGCGGCGGAGTCTTCTTCCAGCGCACGTCAAACTTGATCGCCACCTTGGCCCCGGCGGTGAGCAGGCTGGCGTCGACGCCGTCCTCGATGGCAAAGCCCATTTCCATCGGGACCATGCCCTTGACCTCGTTTTTCCGGTTGACGAAGTCGGGAATGTTCTCGTGGTAGATCATCGCCACGCCGTCGCGGACCTCCGCCTTGACAATGCCGCGGACCTCGTAGCTCTTTTCCGAGGCCGGGTCGTAGCTCAGACCGCCGGCACCGGACTCGTCACCGGTGGTCGCTCCGCTCTCGGTGCCGCCGTCTTTTTTGCAGCCCGCCGCGGTGCACACGAGCGCCACGGCCAAAGCCGCAACCGCGCGCTTGGAAATCGTCGTTGCAATCATGGTCGTCCCCCTCTAGCCAAACGCCTTGGCGATGCGCTCGATGGCCGTATTGACATTGTCTCGCGAGTTGAAAGCCGACAGGCGGAAATATCCCTCACCCGACGGGCCAAATCCCGAGCCGGGCGTTCCGACCACGTGGCACTTGTCGAGCATGGTGTTGAAGAAATCCCAGGACGACTGGCCGTCGCGGGTCTTGAGCCAGATGTACGGCGCGTGAACGCCGCCGAAGACCGTAAAGCCCGACTTGGCGAGCCCCTCTCGCAGCAGTCGCGCGTTCTCGAGGTAGAAGGCCACCTGGGCGTCCGTCTGCTGCTTGCCTTCGCCGGTGTACACCGCGGCCGCGCCGCACTGGATCGGGTACGACGCACCGTTGAACTTGGTGCTGTGGCGCCGGTTCCACAGCGAGTTGAACGAGACCTTTTCGCCGTCGGGCGTGGTGCCCTGGAGTTCCTTGGGCACCACGGTGTAGCCGCACCGCAGGCCGGTAAAGCCCGCCCGCTTGGAATAGCTGCGCATCTCGATGGCGCACTCGCGGGCGCCCTCGATCTCGTAGATCGAGTGGGGCAGCGAGTCGTCGGTGATGAACGACTCGTACGCCGCGTCGTAGATGATGACCGAACCGTTTTCGCGCGCCCAGCCGACCCACGCTTCGAGGTCGGCGCGAGAAAACACCGTGCCCGTCGGATTGTTGGGTGAGCAGAGATAGGCGACGTCCGCCTTGGCCGTCGGCGGGGCCGGGGAAAAGCCGTTGTCCTCGGTCGAGGGCAGGTACACGAACCCGGCGTAGTAGCCCTTGTCGTCGATCGCTCCCGAGCGACCGGCCATGACGTTGGTGTCGACGTAAACCGGGTAGACCGGGTCGACCACCGCCATGACGTTGTCGAGGGCGAAGATTTCCTGAATGTTGCCCGAGTCGCACTTGCTGCCGTCGGACACGAACACCTCGTCGGGCGCGACCGTCACCCCGCGGGCGCCGAAGTCGTGCTCGATGATCGCGTCGATCAAGAATCCGTACCCGCGCTCCGGCCCGTAGCCGCGAAAGGTTCCGCGATCGCCCATCTCGTCGACGCCCCGGCGAATCGCGTCGAGCACCGCGGGCACGATGGGTTCGGTCACGTCGCCGATCCCCAGCTTGATGATGGGCGCGTCCGGGTTCTTCTCGGTGAACGCACCGACGCGACGGCCGATCTCCGGGAAGAGGTAACCGGCCTGCAGCTTCAAATAGTTGTCGTTGACGAGCGCCATTTTCGCGCGGACAGTAGCACTTCCCGTGCGGCTTGGCAGCGCTCGCGCCGCCGCCGCCGCCGGGTTAGTGTTTGGCTCTATGAGACCGGCCGCCCTCGCCCTGACCCTGCTGGTTTCGGGCATCTGCTGCTCGAGTTCGGGGTCCTGGCCCATGTTTCGGGGCGACCTGAGCCACACGGGCGCCACCGCCGGTGCCGTGCCCGTGACGGCGCCTCGCGTCCGCTGGGTCTTCGACACCCAGGACAAGGTCGAGTCGGCTCCGGCCGAGGTCGGCGGCACCGTCTTCGTGGGCAGCTTCGCCAACCACCTGTTCGCGATCGACGCGCAAACCGGAGAAGAAACCTGGCGCTACTTCGTGGACGGCAAGCTGCGCGCCTCCCCGGCCGTCAAAAACGGTACGGTCTACTTTGGCGCCGACGACGACCAGTTTCACGCCGTGGACGCGCGCTCGGGAGCGGTCCGGTGGACCTTCGGCCTCGGCCCGGGCGGCGAGCAGTCGTCGCCAGCCGTCGTTGGCGGCACGGTCTATTTCGGCGCCTTCGACGGCAACGTCTACGCCCTCGACGAGCGCACCGGCAAAGAAAAATGGCGCTACCCGACGACCGACCGCGGCATCCTGTCGTCGCCTGCGCTGGCGAGCGGCACCGTGTTCATTGGCTCCCTCGACGGCGTCGTCCACGCCATCGATGCCCAAACCGGCAAAGCCGCGTGGACCTTTCGCACCGGCGACCGGGTCTGGTCATCGCCAGCGGTCGCGGGGAAAACCGTCTTCGTCGGCTCCGACGACGACCATGTCTACGCCCTCGACGCCAGTAGCGGCAGCGTCCGCTGGCGCGTGAAGACTGGGGGCAACGTGTTCTCGTCGCCGGCCGTCGCCGGCGGCACCGTGTACGTCGGCTCCGACGACGGCTTCTTCTACGCCCTCGACGCCGCCAGCGGCGAGCGCCGCTGGCGCACGAACCTCGGCGGGCGCATCCTCGCCTCGGCCGCGATCGTCTCGGACTGGCTGTACGTCGGCTCGAGCGACGGCCACCTGTACGCGCTCGATCGCTCGTCTGGCGCGGTGCGCTGGCGCTTCGAAACCGGCGACAAGGTGTGGAGCTCGGTGGCCGCAACGCCGCGCGGGCTGTTCGTCGGCTGCCACAACGGCAAGGTGTACGCCCTCGAGCAAGACCCGGGCGCGAACGCGGAGGCGGCGCGGTGAACCCCGCGGTCCCGATCGTCAAAGACCTGGTGCTCATCGGCGGCGGCCACAGTCACGTGGCGGTCCTGCGGCGCTTTGGCATGGAGCCGCTCGCCGGCGCCCGCATCACGCTGGTCGGCCGCGACACCGACACGCCCTACTCGGGCATGTTGCCGGGACTGCTCGCCAACCACTACGACTTCGACGACATCCATATCGACCTGCGGCGCCTCGCTGGATTTGCCGGCGCGCGTTTCTACCGCGACTCCGTCGTTGGCATCGACCTCGAAAACCGCCTCGTCCTGTGCGCGGAGCGGCCCCCCGTGCCGTTCGACGTCCTTTCAATGAACACGGGCTCGACGCCGTCGACCGTGCCCGGCGTTGCCGAGCACGCCATCCCGGTCAAGCCGATCAGCCGGTTTTACAGCCACTGGATGGACCTCATCGACCGCGCGGCCCGCGCCAGCGAACGCCTGCGCATCGCGGTGGTCGGCGGCGGCGCCGGCGGCGTGGAAGTGCTGCTGGCGGCCCATCACCGGCTGTCGCGAGCGCCGCGGTCCGTCGAGTTCCATCTGGTCGACCGAGGTGCCGACGTGCTCGAGTCGCATCACGCCCGGGTCCGCGCCAGGTTTCGCCGCATCTTCGACGAGCGCGGCATCGAGGTGCACCTGGGTCGCGCCGTCGCGCGCGTCGAGGCGGGCGCCGTGGTGTTCGACGACGGCGAGGCGCTGCCCGCCGACGAAATCCTGTGGTGCACGGCCGCCGGCGCGCCGCGCTGGCCCGCGGGCTCCGGTCTCGCGACCGACGCGCGCGGCTTCGTCGAGGTCGACGCCTGCCTGCAGTCGACCTCGCACCCGGGCGTGTTCGCCGCCGGCGATGTCGCTTCCGTCGTGGGCCACCCGCGACCGAAGTCCGGCGTGTTCGCCGTGCGCCAGGGCCCGCCCCTCGCCGACAACCTGCGACGCGCCCTGCTGGGGCGCCCGCTGGCCCCGTTCTCGCCGCAGAAGAATTTTCTGTCGCTCATTACCACCGGCGACAAGCACGCGGTTCTTTCGCGGGGTGGGCTGTCGACCGACGGCGAGCGCATCTGGCGACTGAAAGACCGCATCGACCGCCGCTTCATGCGCACGTTCACCGACCTGCCCGCCATGGAGCCCCCTCGACACGCCTCTCCGACCGAAGGCCTGGCCGACGCAGACACCCTCGCCCAGCTCGGCGACGCCACCATGCGCTGCGGTGGTTGCGGAGCCAAGGTTGGCGCTACGCCGCTGCGCCGGGCGCTGGCGCGGTTGCCCGCGGTCGCCGGTTCGGTCGCCGGCGGCCAGGTCCGCATCGGCCTGGCGTCGCCCGACGACGCAGCCATCGTGGACACCGGCGGCGAATCCCTGTCGATTCACACCATCGACGGCTTTCGAGCCATGCTCGACGATCCGTTTACGTTCGGCCGCATCACCGCGAACCACTGCCTGGGCGACATTTACGCCATGGGCGGCACGCCCAGCACCGCCACCGCGTGGGCGACCGTGCCCCACGGTCTCGAAGCCAAGGTCGAGCGCGACCTCGGCGACCTTCTCGAAGGCGCTGCGCGCGAGCTAGCCGATGCGAGCTGCGCACTGGTGGGCGGTCACACCAGCGAGGGAGCCGAACTGGCCCTCGGGCTAGCGGTGCAGGGGTTGCTGCCGCGCGACCGCGAGCCCCTGCGCAAGAGCGGCGCTCGGCCCGGCGACGCCCTTGTGTTGACCAAGGCGCTCGGCGTCGGCGCACTGCTCGCTGCCGACATGCGCGGCCACGCCCGCGGCCGGTGGATCGACCACGCCATCGAGTGCATGCTCCGATCCTCGCGAGCCGCCGCCGACATTTTGCGAGAGCACGGCGCCACCGCCGCCACCGACGTGACCGGCTTTGGTTTGCTGGGGCACCTCGTCGAGCTGGTCGACGCGAGCGAATGCGGCGCCGAGCTCGAGCTCGACTACGTGCCGCTATTGCCGGGGGTAGCCGAGGTCCTCGGCGCCGGCATCGCGAGCTCGCTCCAGCCCGCCAACCTGCGCCTGCGCCGAGCGGTCGCCAACCCGGACGCGTTCGCCGACGACCCGCGATTCGCTGCCCTGTTCGACCCGCAGACCGCCGGCGGCCTGCTGGCGGCGATCCCCGCCGACCAGGTTCAACCGTGCCTGGCCGCCCTTCACGACGCAGGATACCGTTCAGTCGGCCGAATTGGGTACGCGACCGACCGGACCGAGGGAGAGCCTGCTGTCCGGATCCGACGCGGCGCGTTAGCCCCGGCGGTTTGACGGCCAGAGCCGCGACCGCTAGCGTTCGCGCCATGACTCGCTTTGTTGCGCGCACCGCGCTGGCCACCGCTTTCATTGCCGCCGGCTGCGCCAGTCCGACCCAGAACGCAACCCCGACCGCCAGCCCCGCGACGGAGGCAACGCCCGCGACCGTTGCGGCCGAGCCCGGCGCCACGCCCAAGACCATGGCAGACGAACCAGCCTCCATTCCTTTCGAAGAGCTCGCCCGGTTCCCGCGCCCCGGCATGTCGATGCCGGTGTCGTTTTCGTTCTCGCCGGACGACACAACGATTCTCTATCTCGACTCGGCCGAGAACTCCCTGGTGCGCGAGCTGTACGCGTTTGACCTCGCCAGCGGCGAGTCCAGGCGCGTTGCCGAGCCCGCCGACGGCGGCGACTCCGAAGAGAACCTGACCGCCGCGGAAAAGCTGCGGCGCGAGCGGCAGCGAAGCCGCGGCCTGGGCATTCGCAAGTACGCCTGGGCGGCCAAGGCCGACGTCATCATGGTCCCGCTCAAGGGCGACGTATTCGTCAAGCAAGGCATCGGCGGTGAACTGCGGCGCGCCATCGACGTCGAGGGCGGGACCGCGCTGTCGGCTCGCATATCGCGCGACGGGACCAAAGTCGGTTTCGTTCACGACGACGAGGTCTATGTCGGCGACGTCGCTTCCGGCAAGTACCAGCAAATCACCCGGGGCGCGCGCGGCACCGGCAAGACCCACGGCCTCGCCGAATACGTGGCGCAAGAGGAGATGGGGCGCTTCTACGGCTTCTGGTGGTCTCGCGACGGCAAGAAAATCGCGTACACCCAGGTCGACGAGACCCACATTCCCGAGTACCGCATCGTCCACCAGGGGAGCGATGAAGTCTTCGGCGACGCGCAAGAAGACCACCGCTACCCGTTCGCCGGCACCGCCAACGCCAAGATTCGCCTGGGCGTTGTGAACAGCCGCGGCGGCAAAACCACCTGGCTCGACCTCGGCGACGACGACGACATCTACCTGGCCCGCGTGAACTGGATGCCCGACGGCAGTCTGCTCGCTCAGGTGCAAAACCGCGCTCAGACCCAGCTCGATCTGATTCGTTTCGACACCCGCACCGGCAAGGGCACTCGCGTGCTCCGCGAACAAACCGAGGTATGGATCAACCTTCACCGCCTGCTCAAACCGCTGACGGAGGGCGCTCACGCGGGCGGCTTCGTTTGGGGGTCGGAGCGCTCGGGCTTTGCCCACCTCTACCTGTACGGCAAAGACGGCAAGCTCGTCCGCCCGCTCACCTCGGGCGAATGGATGGTCGATAGCATCGAGGGGATCGACCAGAAAAACGGCGTGGTGTACTTCACCGGCACCAAGGACGGGCCCACCGAGCGCCACCTGTATTCGGTTTCACTCGAAGGCGGCGACGTTCGCAAGATCACCACCGCCCCCGGCAAGCACAACGTCACCCTCGACCACGGCTTCACGCACTTCGTCGATACGTTCCAGTCCCTGGAGTCGCCGCCCACCGTGTCGGTGCGCAAGCTCGCCGACGGCAGCCCGGTGCACACGATCTACGCCCAGCGCGACCCGCGCATCGATCAGCTGGGGCTCCAGGCTCCCGAGCTCGTCACCCTCGAATCCCGCGACGGCGTCCAGCTGCACGGCGCCATCTACCGGCCCCCGGCGACGTTCAAGGCGCCCTACCCGACCGTTGTGAGCGTCTACGGCGGCCCCCATGCCCAGATGGTCGAAAACGAGTGGGCCATGACGTCCGACCTGCGCGCGCAGTCGCTGGCCCGCCAGGGATTCCTCGTCTTCAAGCTCGACAACCGCGGCTCCGCTCGCCGGGGTCTCGCGTTCGAGGGCGCCATCAAGAACGACATGGGCAACCTCGAGCTGCGTGACCAGGTCGACGGCGTGCAGTGGCTGGTAAGCCAGGGGCTCACCGACGCGGACCGGGTGGGAATCTTCGGCTGGAGCTACGGCGGCTACATGACGGCCATGGCCCTGGCGCGCGCCCCCGAAACCTTCAAAGTCGGCGTCGCCGGCGCCCCGGTGACTCACTGGGACGGCTACGACACCCACTACACCGAGCGCTACATGAGCACCCCGGCCAGCAACCCCAAAGGCTACGAGGAAAGCTCTGTGATGCACCACGTCGACAAGATGACCGGGAAACTGCTGCTCATTCACGGGCTCATCGACGAGAACGTCCACTTTCGCCACACCGCGCGGCTCATCAACGCCCTCAACGAAAAGCGCAAGGACTACGAGCTGCTCCTGTTCCCGGACGCGCGCCACGGCCCGCGCAAGGAAAGCGACCGGGTCTTCCTCGAAGAACGCATCAGTCAGTTCTTCAAAGACCACCTGTAGTCGCGTCGAGCTCCGCCTGCCCTTGCGGCAGCGGGCCGATTTCGTCGCACACCGGGGTCAGGTCGACGTTGAAGTGACCGAAGCCCCGGAGTGCGGTGCCGTCGGCGAAATTGTGGCGGTACAGCAGCCAGCCCGACAAACCGAAGTTGGCGTTGCGGCCGCTGGCCGTGTCCCCGAGCTGAAACCCGTTTTGCAGGCCAATGGGTAGCGGCGTCAGCGTCGCCAGGGACGCATCGTCGGTCGGTGCCAGCGTGGAGCCACCGGCGATCTCGTAGAAGCGCCACGTGTCGGTCACCTCGGTCGGCTGGTTTACGTCGGGGTCGTTGAGCTCGCGTCTCGGCTCGAAGCCGAGGGACGGAGGCGCGAACGAAACGTCCGCAAACCACTGCTCGTCGTTGTTGACGCCGTACGCGCCGTCGAAGCGAACGCGCAGGGAACCGAAGAGTCGCGCCCAGCTGCCGTCGTTGGCCGCCTCGAACGCGAGGTCGTCGGCATCGAGGGTCGCCGTGCCGCCGCCGAAAAAGGCCCAGATAAGCAGGCTGTGATCGTTGAAGCCGCGATGAAGGGCCGGGTCGGAGACGGCGTTCGAGGCAATCCAGGCGGTCGACTCGCTCACGACGCTGACGGTCGCCGTGCAGGTGCCAGCCTTGCCCTGGCTGTCGGTCGCCGTCAGCGTTACCTCGGTGTCGCCCACCGGGTAGGGCCCCTCTGGAGAGAGCGCAATGGCGACAGCGCCGTCCTCCGGGTCGAACGACCCCGCATCGACGTCCGCGTCGGCGACGCAGTCGAAGGCGCCGATCTCACGCACCACGTCCTGGCACCGGGCCACGGGTCGAAAGTTATCGGGCAGCTCGAACAGGGTGATCGTTCCGTTGCTGGCGGTGCCGCGCTCGGTGATGAGGACCCGGGTTCCGTCGGGCGACACGTCGAGACTGTTCCAGTTGTCGGTGTTGACCGCCAACCCCGAGAACAACAGGGACGTCGCACCGGTGGTGGGATCCAGGCGCACGACCGACGACGTGTCGAGGTCCACCACCAGCAGCTCCTGGGTTGTCGGGTCCACGGCGATGCTCGACGGTCGCAATGGAGTGTCGGTGGCCACGGCTTCCAGGCTGCCGGTGGGCAACAGGCGGTAGATGCGGTTGCGCCCCTGGTCGGCCACGTAGATATCCGTGCGCGAAATCGCCACGTCAACGCCGTCGAGCAGCGTGCCGTTGTCGCTGTGAATGAGTCGCTCTCCCTGGGGGGTGGCCGGCGAGAACGCCCACACGTGGTCGGGGCCACCGTTGCCCCGGTCGACCACGACCATCTCGCCCGGACCGATCAGCGCCCCCGTGTAGTCCTGGGGCGCAACCCCAATGCCGACCGGGTCGTCGTCGCCCCCCTGGAATCCGCTCACCCAGGTCGTGGGCGCCCCGGTGCCGCGCGCGAAGCGAAAAATGTTGCCGCGAAAGTCGTCACCGGCAAACACGTCACCGGCCACCGGATCCACGGCCACGCCGCCAATCTGGGTGGTGCCGCCGACGCGCACCGGGACGCCGCCGGCGGGGATTCGCCACAGGCCTCGCCGGCTCGTGTCGCTGGTTCGCCCGCCGTAGTAGATGGCGCCGTCGACCGGGTTGAGCTTGGCCGCAATCGCCCCGCCCGGATCGTATTCGGCGATCTGTTCCCAGCCGAGCTCCTCCACCACGATGGACGGGCGGTCACCGTCGACGGGTCGCACGTCGCCGCCAGCGTCGCTGTCGCCATCGCCCACGTCATCGCCATCGAGGGCGACGTCACAACCGACACTCAGAAGGCACGCGGCAAGTGCAACTCGCTTGGCTATCGGCCTCATGAACAAAGGTTACTCAAGGGGTGTGCCAGCCATCGCACGTGTTCTGCACCTAACAACCAACAGTGAATGAACACCGCGCTGCTCGAAATCACCGGGGTCGCGGCCAAGCCCGGTCGAACAGGCTGGCGCTGCTGCGCGGCATTTCGACCGCACTTTGAGGCGCCACCGCGGTGAGGTCACCACGTCGTGGCCCCGGTCGCGATGCACTGGCCCGAATCGAACGCGACCCGTTCGAGAGCCAGAGAACCGTCGTCGTCGACCGGCGTGAAGCCGGCCGCCAAAAGAGCCGCGTCCACGATGGCGCGGTCGCGAAAGCAAGCGGCGGCCGCAGCCTGCCCCGGCGCGCTCACGTTGTCGAATCCGACCAGCGTCGTGAGCCAGAGCCGGCGCGCCAGCGGATACGTCAGTGGATCGGGAGCCGGTGTAAGGAGTCGGCGCACATTCTCGTCGGTCGGCAGCCGGCCATCGACCGCGAGAGCCACCGCGCCCGGCGCCGACTCGGCGGCTTCGCGACCGGCGTAGCCGATGCTGCAGCCATCGAGCTCGCCGAGGCAGCCAACCTGCCGGGTGGAAGAGGACTCCGCACAGGCGGGGGCCTGCGGCGCGCCGAGCGTCGTCGAACGAACCCTGTAGAACGCCCCGACTATCTCTCGATTGTTTTCATCGAGGACAATCGTTCCGTCGCTTTTGCGGACCACCAGGTTGTAGGCCCGACCGTCCAGGCTCAGGTCCGAGAACGCCGGCAGATTGAACGCCTGGTTGATGCACCCCGCATTGCCCGCAGCGTCCCGAGGCGTCAGGCATTGGCCAAACAACGTGGGCGTGTTGTTGGGGCAGGTCAGGACGCCGAAGGGCGCGAGTTCGAAGGTAAAGACACCTTCGGCGCACGGACTGGTGTTGAAACCGCTCGGCGGGTCGACCACAGACGGCACGACAATCGGCAACACGGCGCCCAGGGTTCCGTCGCTTTGGCACACCAGCTCGTCCGGGGCACACGGCCGGCGAATGGGGTCGAGGTCCTCGAGGTCGGAACCGTTGCAAAACGGCGTTGCCTGCGCGTCGGGCAAGCCCAGCAATTGCAGGAGCGTGTCGGTGGTGCCGGACGAGTCGGCGCGCCGCCAAAGACGTCGAATCGTCGCGCACTCGCCGGACTGGCACGCGTCATCCTCGAAAAAACGCGACCAGTCGCGCAACAGCGCCGCGCGGACGTCGCTCTGACAGTCCCGGGTGCCTTCGTTGTGCACCCCCGTATAAACGATCCGCAGCGCATCTTGCCAGGGCGCGGACTGGGCACCGCCGAATGAGTACACCGCGTCGACACAGCCCGGGCACTGCAAACCTGCCTCGCCGTTGTCCGTCGCGGAGACGGCGAGGCTTCCCGTAAACACGACGCCCGTGCACGACGCGGTCAACGTCGACTCCGCCGCGACGATCGAAACCCCGTCCAGGCCGATGACAACGCCCTCGGCAGCGGCGCCGCCCCCGACGCTACACGCGGCATCGGCGTCGAGAAATCGCGACATCGGCGCGATCTCCTGAGCGCCGTCGACCATTGCTTGCTCACCGAACGGTGAACCACCGCCGGCGTAGCCAACGCCCTCGCCGCCAGGGCAGCTGGCGAGCACGTCGCGGGTCACCGAGGCGAGCGTGTCCGACCCGCGCAAGTCCTGTGCGTTTGCGTCGTGGGTGAACGCCAGCGCAATCGCCGCGAGGTACATCAACCTCATCCGTTTCATCGCCGTCCCCTGGCCACGAGTTGTTGACTCGATGTCGACGCGCTCGACAAGGATGCGAACGAGAAAGTCGCGCCACGATGCGAAGTCGACGCGACATCGAGTGTCGTCGGCCATCAACGTAGCAGCGCACTGCGCCAATGGTTGCGATCGATCACCAAAACCTGTTTGCACCCACTCACGCGTCCAGAGTTCAAATTGCTGGTAGTTGTCATGGCGAAGACACTGCCCGCTTCGACGGCGAGGTGTAGCGTGCGCGCAGGAGGACTAGACATGACCGCGTTTCGCGCTGCGTTCGGCTGTACCCTCGTCGTACTGGTGGCGTCCCTGGCAACTGCCTGTGGCTCATCGACCGTGCCCGGAAGTGCTTCGCTCGACATCTCCTTGCCCGACGGCAGCGAGCTTGCCGAGGTCAACTACGAGATCACCGGCAACGGCATCGAGCCCATCGTCGGCGCGATACCCGTCGCCAGTCTCGGATCGACCATCTCCGCCTTGGTTTCGGGAATTCCCGCCAATCCGGGCTATTTGCTGGACCTCAGCGCTACCTCGGACGCCGGCACCGAGTGCGCCGGCTCCTCGAACTTCGACATTGCCGCCGGCGAGACCACGCTGGTCGCGGTGACGCTCCAGTGTCGAGCCGTCGACGGCGATGGCGATGTGGTTGTCGAAGGCGGCATCAACCAGTGCCCAACCATCGACTCGTTTGTCGTGTTCCCGCTTTCGGTGCAGCTCGGCACGCCCATCAACGTGCAGTCGGTGGCCAGCGACCTGGACGGCGATACGCTCACCTTTGCATGGACGGCGGACGTTGGCTTCTTTGCCGCCCCCGCGTCGGCCGACACCGAGTTCAACTGCACCCAGGCGGGCCCTGCCATCCTGACTCTGACCGTCGATGACGGCAACGGTTGCACGGACGACAAGAGCACGACCGTCAACTGCACGGCCGCCGCGGTGTGCGGCAACGGCTCGGTGGAGCCCGGCGAGGCCTGCGACGACGGCAACACGGTGGGCGGCGACGGTTGCTCGGCCGACTGCGGCAAGGTCGAAGTCTGCGGCGACGGCCAGGTCGACGAGGGCGAAGTCTGCGACGACGGCAACACCCAGGCGGGCGATGGCTGCTCGGCGGATTGCTCGACGGTCGAAGGCTGCGGCAACGGAACCGTCGAAGGTGCCGAGGAGTGTGACGACGGCAACACCACCCCGGGAGACGGCTGTTCCGGCGCGTGCACGATCGAGATTTGCGGCAATGGAACCGTCGATGCCGGAGAAGAATGCGACGACGGCAACTCGATTCCCGACGACGCCTGCGCCAATGACTGCACGGTGTTCGACCCGAACGCGGCGTGCAACGCCTGCCGAGAGGTCAACTGCCGCAACTTCAATGGCGCCGACGTCATCGACGAGTGCGAAAACGCCACCGGCGTGGCGACCGCCGGCCCTGCGGCCGGAAGCCTCATCAGTGACCTGTGCCTGGCGTACGTCACCTGCGCCCGCACGACGGGGTGCGGCGCCGGCCCCGAGGAAGAGTGCTACTGCGGAGCCGGAGTCCCCATCAACACCTGTCTAATCAACGGCGGTGCCGGGGTGTGCCAGGCCGAAGCGGAAGCAGCGGGCGAAAGCACCGACGCCATCACGGTCGCCGAACGCTTCGTCGACCCCGCGTTCGCCCTGGGCAACGCGTCGCGCCTGCTTCGCTGCGACCGACAGTTCTGCGCGACCGAGTGCCTGTAGCCTCGCGCTTTCCATCGACCGCTTTGCCGACGCCGCCCTCGAACGGGGGCGGCGTCTTTTTTCATTCGAGTGTCGCTTGATGGGCGTCGGCCAGCGCCGCCAGCGATAGCCGGGCCTGTTTCAGCGCACTGTCGACCGAGGCTTCGACGGGCTCGCGCACCTCGTAGTACGACTTGAGCTTGGGCTCGGTGCCGCTGGGCCGCATGATGACGCGGCGCCCGCCCTCGAGAAAGAAGAGGAGCACGTTGCTGCCCGACAGCCCTGTGGCCGCGAGGTCCTGGTGCTCGACCACCTTGTAGCCGCCGATCTCGGTCGGGGGGTGGGCGCGGAAGCGAGCCATGAGCGAGCGAATTCGCTCCAGCCCGTCCGCGCCGGGCAGTGTCAACGATCGCTGCTCGGTGAGGTAGAGGCCGTGCCGACCATAGATGTCGGCCAGGCGGTCCCAAACCGTGCGCCCGCGACTCTTTTCGTACGCTGTGAGCTCCGCGAACAGCAGCACCGCGCTCACCCCGTCCTTGTCGTGCACGAGCTCGCCACAGCAGTAGCCGAGCGCTTCTTCGTAGCCAAGTACGAAGCGGCCCCCCTCGCTCTTGTAGTCGATGCCGGCGTTGGCGATCCACTTGAACCCCGTGAGGGTCGCCTTGAACTCGACGCCGAGGCTGCGCGCCATCTCGCGCAGCAGCTGAGAAGACACGACCGTCGTCGCCACGAGCCTCTTTTCGCCTTCGGTCGCCTCGAGCAGGTAGTCGGCGAGCAAAATGCCGATCTGGTCGCCGCTGAGCATGCGGTAGCCGCCTTCGGCCGGCAACGCGACCGCCAGCCTGTCCACGTCTGGATCGTTGGCGAGCACCAGGTCGGCCTCGACCTTGCCGGCCAGCTCGAGGACCTCGTCCATCGCGCCGTCTTCCTCGGGGTTGGGAAACGCCACGGTCGGAAAGGTGCCGTCGGGCTCGCGCTGACTCGCCACCGTATGGACCGAGTCGAAGCCCGCGTCGTCGAGCGCTCGCTCGACGAAGTCAGCCCCAACACCGTGGAGCGGGGTGTACGCGATCGTAATAGGGGCCGCCGACACGGCGTCCCGGTGCACGAGCAGCTCGTGCAGTCCGGCAAAGTAGCCGTCGATCACGTCGCGACCGATCGGGGCGAGCCTGCCCGACGACCGGGCCTGGTCGAGGTCGGCGAGCTCGACGCCTTCGAGGTCGGCGACGTTTTCGATCTCCGCGAAGATGCCGGACTCGTGCGGCGGAATGATCTGCGCGCCGTTTTCCCAGTAGACCTTGTAGCCGTTGTACTCCGGCGGGTTGTGACTGGCGGTCACCATAATCCCCGCCGCTGCTCCCAGCCTCTCGGTGGCGAAGGCCGTCGCTGGCGTCGGCAGCTCGCTTTCGCCGAGGTACACCCGAAAGCCCCGGGCCAAAAAGACCTGCGCGACTTCGTCGGCGAACACACGCGAGTTTCGGCGGGCGTCGAAGCCCACAACGACCCCCCGCTCGCCGGCGTTCGCGACGTGGGTCTTCACGTACGCCGCCAGGCCCGCGCTGATCTTGCGAACAACCAGCCGGTTCATGCGCATCGGGCCGGCGCCGAGAATGCCGCGAATGCCCGCGGTGCCGAACTGCAGGCCGCCCGCAAACCGCTCGGCCAGGGCCACAGCTCCGGCCTCGCCGGCCCGCGCGGCGTCGATCAGCGCGGCCAGCTCGGCGCGCGTTGCTTCGTCCGGATCCATGGTCATCCAGGCCTCGGCCTGCGCGATCGCTTGTTCGGGATTCAAGGTGTCGGCAGTGTGGCCCACCGGCCATGGCCCGTAAAGGCGGGGCGGCGGCGCTCTACGCCAGCGAATCCGGGCTTTTGACGTAAACTCGTAGCATGGACGAGTTGCCCATCGCGCGCCCGGTCCTGGGGCCCCGCGAGCAAGAAGCCGCCGCCGCCGCCGTCGCCTCGGGCTGGGTCGCCCAGGGGCCACGGGTTGCCGAGTTCGAAGGCGCGCTGGCAACCGCCACCGGGGCCGCCCACGCGTGCGCAGTGTCGAGCGGTACGGCCGCTCTCGAGCTCGCCTTGCGAGCGGCCGGTACCGGTCCCGGCGACGTCGTCGTGACGGTGAGTCATTCCTTCATCGCCACCGCCAACGCGGTCAGGGCCTGCGGGGCCGAGCCGGTGTTCGTCGACATCGACCCGGCAACGCTCAACGCGTGTCCGACGGCGCTGGCGCGCTGCCTCGAAACCGAGTTTACGCCGCGCGAAGGGCAGCTCTGGTTCGCCGAGGTCGACCGACTCGCGAGGGACTCGCGCTCGCCCCTCGCCCGCGTTTCTGCCCCGTTGGGGCGACTCGCGTGCGTGCTTGTCGCGCATCAGGTCGGAATGCCGGCGCCCCTCGAAGAGCTTCTCGCGACCGCGCGTGGGGCCCGCGCTCCGCTGGTAGAAGACGCCGCATGCGCCCTGGGCAGCCGCGTGCGTGTCGACGGCGAGTGGAGCAACATCGGCCGGCCCCACGGGACCTCGGCGTGCTTCAGCTTTCACCCGCGCAAAATCGTTACGACCGGCGAAGGCGGTGCGGTCACGACGCGGGGCGACGAAGCCGATGCCCACATTCGAGCACTGCGCCAGCACGGGCGCGACGCCGGCGGCTACTCGGCCGCCGGCTACAACTTTCGCATGACGGACATCCAGGCTGCGGTAGGTCTCGTGCAGCTCGAGCGTCTGAACGACATCGTCGCGGAGCGACGGCGACTCGCGGCGCTGTACGCCCAGGCGCTCGATGGAGTCGCCGGGCTCGACGCACCTCGAGAGCCAGACTACGCGCGCACCAACTGGCAGAGCTACATCCCAACCCTGCACGACGCCGACCGCCAGGCCCACGTCATCGAAGCGCTCGCTCGCACGGGCATCGCGGCGCAGCCCGGAATCATGTGCGCCCACCTCGAGGCGCCGTACCGCGGCCTGTGGCCCGACGACCGCTTGCGGCAAAGCGCAGCGGCGCATCGGCGCGGGCTGTCGCTGCCGTTGTTCGTCGGCATGACCGATACCCAGGTCGACCGGGTTGTCACCGCCGTGGCCTCGGCCCTCGCCCACTAAAAAAAACACGCCCCGCAGCGACGAGCCGCGGGGCGTGGCGATTCGAACCATCGCCAAACACGGCGAGGGGCGCGAAACGATCGACGCTCTACAGAACCGACGGTGGCGTCGGTGCCGTCGTCGTCTGGTTCTCTTGACGCGCCATCATGCGACGGTGCGCTCCGGCCGTGGTGCCAAACCAGCGCCGGAACGCCTTGTTGAACCCACTAACGCTCGAAAAGCCGAGCAGGAACGCAATCTCGCCGATGGACAGTTCCTTGTCGCGCAAGTAGCGAAGCGCCATCTCGCGACGCATGTCCGACAGCAAGTTCTGGAAAGGGGCGTCCACCTCGCCGAGCCGACGCTGCAGCGTGCGCGTGCTGGTTCCCAGCTTCTTTGCAATGCGCTCGATGGTCGGCTCGCCGCCCTGGAGCTCGTCGCAGATGGCCCGACAAACCCGGTCCGCAACGTCGCCGCTGTGCGGCAGGCGGGTCATCAGGTCGCTGGCGTACTGCGCCGGTCGGCCCTGCAGCTGCTGATCGCGAGCGGTCACCGGCAAGTCGAGAACGCGCTTGTCGATGACGAGCGTGGCCGCCTCGGCACCGAAGGTGACCGGCACGCGGAAAATCCGCTCGTACTCTTCGACGTCCTTGGGTCGGGCGAACGGAAAGCGCACTTCGCGCGGCTCCCAGTCGATGCCCGTCGCCTGTCGACCGATGATCGCGATGCCCGCCAACCAGGCCTGCGACTCGAAACGCCGGTGCATGTAGGTGCGGGTGCCGGCGAATTGAACCGACAGCACGCCGACGCCGTCGCGCTCTTCAAAAACGATGTCGTCGCCGTCGACCACCAGGCGCGAGTAGACGCAGATGCGCTCGAGTGCCTGGCGCAGCGACTCGCTGTTGCGCAGCATAAAGTCGATCGTTCCCAGGCTTCCGCGCCGAAGCATCTGCGCAGCGTGGAGGCCGAGTTCTTCGTCTCCACTCTTTTCCAGGACCGTCGCCGTTAGCTTGTCGTCCAGGGTCGTCGGCACCCGGTCGTCAGGGTTGTCGAGCGCGTGAGGATCGATCCCCGCGGCCCGCAAAGCCTCCTGCGTGTTGATGCCTACGAGCTCCGCCGCGTGCAGCGAAAACCGTACAGAGCGTGCCGATACAGTGCCCATCACCTTCCCCCTTGCGTTGTTGTTTGGCCTCGCTTTGCGCTCCCCACTGCGGCGCCTCAAGCGATGGTTCCTCGTCCCTTGGACACGCCGACTATACCGGTCCCACAACGCGCCGGCACAGCTTCGTCGACAAAAAGATCTTCGCGTGCGGCAACGAGTCGCGCACGAAACGCGTTGGTTCGACCGCGCTCATCGATACCGAACTCGCCCGTTATCCGGCGTCGCTGCAAATCTCCGATGCAACTGCAACGCGAGGGTTGCTCTTGTCGGATCGCACCTCTTCAGAGCCGTCTTCGAAGCGACGAATTGCGAACGCATTGCAAGGCAGGTCGCATCGCACGACAAGGGTGCAAACCGCTTCGACGCCCCGCTCAACGCCGTATTCAAATGAAAATAGATTGAAATTATTGGCTTAACGACGCGTCTCATTGCCGGTTCCCTCTTCCGAGCCGTCCTCGACCACGCACTGGAGAAAGGTTCGAATCGACAATGACTGCGTTCCCCCACACGCTCCGCCGACTTTCGGTCGCTGCAGCGATCTGCCTTGGAGGCGTCGCGGTTGCCGCGTCGACCGCGGCCGCCGATAACGGATGCGGCCAGTCGGGCCACCGGGCCGACTTCGACGACCGGGACTACGACTACGACTACGACTACGACTACGACGACCGCCGGGCTTCGACCCCGACGACCGTGCCGGTTCGATACGACCGCGCGAACGAGCGCCGCGCTCGGCAATGCCGGCAGGCTTCGTTTGATCAGCGCGAGTTCTTTCGTCGGCGCCTCGCGCAGCTGCAGCGCACCGAGGCCCGCACGGTGCAGAACGCCTACTTGCCGCGGACCCGCGTCAAGGCGCAGCGCATTGCGGCGCAGGCCCGCGAGCAGGCGCGCCGGTTGACGACCGCAGACCGCAGCCGCCCCTGGCGCTCGCGAACGCTCGCCTGTCGAGACGACGTTCGCCGCTTTCGCGCGGCCACCCAGGGACTGGATCGAAGCATCGACCGGCTGATGCGACTGGCCGCCCGCGACGCGCGCATTGCGCGGCGTTTTCACTCGCCGCAGCGCCCGGTCTACACCGCGCCCCGCGACTCCCGTGCACGGCCGACGCGAGTCGTCTATCGCTAGAGCACGTTAGCGAGTTCGTTCCAACGCGCCCCTCGATAGCGGGGCGCGTTTCTTTTTGCGGGCTCCGCGCGCGGCGCTAGCCGAGCGACTTGAGGAAGTCGAGCTCGTGGGGGCCGATAAAGCCCGCCGCGCCTTCCCGGTAGAAGTCGGCCCGCCGCTCGCGAGACACGTCCCGAGCGTCGCACCCGGCCCACTCCGCAAGCGCGACGCACGTGTGGCACAGATCGATCGGGCTTTCCCCCGGCTTGCCGCCAACGGGACGCATGTGGGCGCGGCAGACCAGCTTGCCGCACGCGTCGCAGCGGTGCGACGCCGGGGTGGCGCACCGGCCCCGGCCGGGCTCGGTCTGCTGGCACGTCTTCCAGTAATACTCGCCCGGAGCGACCTCGACTGCCAGCTGGTCCTGGGTTGCCTTGCTCACCGCCTCTGGAACATCTTACAAACCCCTCGACCGGTTTGTCGGACTTTCCACGGCCGTGATACGAGGTTCCCCTGAAATGAGTTACGCCCCTGCGCGAACCAGAGTCCATCGCCCGCTGATTGCGGCGTTCCTCGCGATGCTGCTAGCCGCCTGCCCGGGCAAACCGGATCAGAATGAGACGGCAGCGACCGAGACGGCCGCAGAGGGCGGTGCGCCCCCGGTTGCCGTCACGCCCCGCACCGACGGCGACGCCGTCGAGCACACACTGCGCTTTGGTCGGCGAAGCTCGCACTACATCTCGGTCGAATCCGTCTACCCGACCGGTGGCGCCAAGACCCTCGAGATTCGCATGGCGACCTGGACTCCCGGGTCGTACCTGATTCGCGAGTACGCGCGCCACATCGACAAGCTCGAGGCCACGGCCCTGGACGGCTCGGCTCTCACGGTGACGAAAACCGCCAAGAACCGCTGGTTGATCGACACCGGCGGCGCCGACCGGGCGGTGGTCCGCTACGAACTCTACGCGCGCGAGCTCACCGTGCGCACCAACTTCGTCGATTCATCCATTGCCGTTCTAAACGGCGCCCCCACGTTCACCCTTCCGGTCGAGGGCGGGCCCGAACGGCACGACGTGCTGATCGAGATGCCCGAGGACTGGGCCCGCAGCGTCACGGCGCTGCCGCCGCACCCCGACGGGAAACCCCATCACTTTGCCGCCCCGGACTACGACACGCTGGCCGACTCCCCCATCATTCTCGGCAACCCGGTGCTGCACGACTTCGACGTCGACGGCGTCCCGCACACCCTTGCCAACTTTGGTGAAGACGGCGTTTGGGATGGGCCGCGCTCGGCCAAGGACGTCGAAGCGCTCGTCCAGGCGCAGGTCGACTTCTGGCAGACCATTCCCTACGACCGCTACCAGTTCCTCAACGTGCTCGAGGAATCGGGGGGCGGCCTCGAGCACAAGGCGTCGACGCTCATGCTGTCGAGCAAGTGGAACACCCGCGTGCGCGACCGCTACGTTCGCTGGCTCGGCCTGGTGAGCCACGAGTTTTTTCACACCTGGAACGTCAAGCGCCTGCGTCCCCAGGCCCTCGGCCCGTTCGACTACGAAAACGAGCGCCACACCCGTTCGCTCTGGGTTGCCGAGGGGCTTACCTCCTACTACGACAACATCCTGCTGGCTCGCGCGGGGCTGATCGACGAGGACGAGTTTCTCGATCTTCTGACCGAGCAAATCGAAACGTTTCAAAGCAAGCCCGGACGCAAAGTCCAGTCGCTTTCGGAAGCGAGCTTCGACGCCTGGATCAAATACTACCGTTCCAACGAAAACACCCGAAACACCCAGGTCAGCTACTACACCAAAGGCGCGCTGGTGGGCTTTTTGCTCGACGCCGAGATTCGCCAACGAACCGGCGGGCGCAAGAGCCTCGACGACGCTATGCGCCTCGCCTACCAGCGCTACTCGGGCGAGACTGGCTACACGCCAAAGCAGTTTCGCGAAACGGTGGCGGAGGTCGCCGGTGGATCGGTCGACGAGTTCTACGCCCGGTACGTCGACGGCACCGACGAGCTCGACTACGGCCCGGCGCTCGCCTACTTCGGCCTTCGATTCAAGCCGTCGGCCGCCAGCGCTCCGGGCGACGACGACCAAACCCCGGGCTGGCTGGGCGCCGTCGCCAGCGACAGCGGCGTCGTAACGCGCGTCCCGCGCGACACTCCTGCCCACGAGGCCGGGGTCAACGTCGGCGACGAGCTCATTGGCGTCGGCGACTTTCACGTCGGTTCGTCGATGGACTCGTTTCTCGACTACTTCCGACCGGGCGACAAAGTCGAGCTGCTCGTCGCACGGCGCGGTCGCCTGGTGCGTCTCCCCACCGTTCTCGGCGAGGAACCCGACGACAGCCGCTGGCAAGTGCAGGTCGCGCCCTCGTCGAATCAGGTGGCAAAAGCCCGACGCAGCTCGCTCCTCGGGCAGTGACGGTCGCCACGCGGCCCGGAAAGGCCTGGCGCTAACTCGTTGTCTCGGGCAGCGCGGGCTATCATCCGAGCATGTACACGACGCTGCGCCGCGCGCTCATATCGTGCCTCGTCCTGGGCCTGTCGCTCGGCTCGGCGGGTTGCCTCACCGGCACCCACGCGATTTCCAAGCAAGAGCTCATCCGACTGTCCAACACGTCGGCCAAGCAACGCCACCAGCAGGTGCAGGTCGTGCAGGGCTTCTCCGGCGCGGAAGACCCGCCCGAGGCGCGACCGGTCGGCAGCAACACGACCGTGGTCTACGCGCCGGTGTTCATCGACGGCGGCGGTGGCGGGCGCAGCTACGGGGGGCGCCCGGGGCTTCGCCCCAAGAACCTGGCCGCGCAAAAGGTCGACGACGCCAAGGCCGCCCTCGTGATCGCGGCGCTGCTCGCCACGGTGCTCGTATTCACCGAGGGCATCCGCTACGACGGCTGGGTCGAGCTGCACCCCATGCACCCCGTGCACCTGTACGGCTACGACGGCAGCTACGCCCAGGTTCCCCTGGCTCAGCTGTCCCCCGAGACCGCCGAGTGGGCCGCCAAGGCCTTCGTGCGCGATACCGAGGGTCCCTGGAAACAACTGGGTCGCCGCCCGCTGGACCGGGTCGGCATGACCTACGGCTTTACGTTCGGACGCGCCGACATTCCGCTCGACCGTGGCGGCACCGCCAACGCCTTCTTCGGCCACATCCAGATCGGAGGCTTTTGGCAAAACGACCTGGGCCTGGTCGTAGACATTGGCCTGGGCGGTACCGAGGACGACGAAGAGCCGGCGGTGTTCGACTCGCGCTACGCTCTGGAGCTCCAGTACTTTCCCCTGGCGGCGGGACCGGTGCACGCCGGAGTCTTCGGCCAGGTCGGACTGGGCGCTCGATTTCAGGATGGCAGCGGGCGCGACACGGCCAGCTTCATCGGTGGCGGCGGCGGCCTGGTGCAGCTCGAGCTCACGACCCGCCTGGCCCTCATGGCCCGCGCCGGCGTCGTCAGCGCCCACGGCGAAACGTCCAGCGACCTGACCCTCGGCGTCGCGATCTACTAGCTTCGACACGACTCGGCCGCCGGCTACGCCGGCGCCGACCAGGGCGGCGTTGCGAAACGCTCGACCAGGTAGTCGACGAAGCCGCGAACCTTGGCCGACAGATGCCGGTTGTGGGGATACACCGCGTAGCACGCGCCCCAGTCGGCGTGGTCGGCAAGCGCGATTTCGAGCTCACCGCGCGCCACGAGCTCGGCGCACAGGAACTCGGGTAGAAGCGCCAGGCCGAGGTCGCGCCCGGCCGCATCGGCGAGAGCCTGGCCGGCATTGGAGCGCAGCCGGCCCTGCACCCGCACGGTCCGGTCCTGCCCATCGGGACCGTGAAACGACCAGCTGTGGCCCTGCAGGCTGTAGATGAGACACTCGTGGTCGCGCAGCTCCTCGACGCTCTGCGGGCGGCCGCGCCGCTCGAAGTAGGCCGGGCTGCCGACAACGTAGCGACGCACCGGGCACAGCTTGCGCGCAATCAAGCTCGAGTCGGGCAGGTCGCCGACCCGAACGACCATGTCGAACCCCTCTTCGATCAGGTCGACCCGCCGCTCGGCGAACTCCACGTCGACTTCGACGCCCGGGTTCTCGACCAGGAACTGGTTGATGACGCTAGCCAGGTACACGTCACCGAGGTACTGGGGGGCGCTCAGTCGCAACACGCCGTGGGGCGTGTCCTGCATGTTGGACACCGCCAGCTCGGCCTCCTCGACGTCGGCGAGAATCCGAGCGCACCGCTCGTAGTACGCCTGGCCGACGTCGGTGAGCGAAAGGCGCCGGGTCGTCCGGTTGAGCAGCCGCGCGCCGAGCCGGTCTTCCAGCCCCGATACGCTCTTGCTCACGTGGGACTTCGAGACCCCCAGCGCCTCGGCGGCCGCCGAGAACGATTTTTCGTTAACGACCGCGACCAGTACCTCTAACTCAGAGATTCGACTCATCTTTTCGCACCGCGAACAGTGTAGTTCCAAGGTGGGTGCTTGCGATACGGGGGGCACCATCCACTCTAGGCGCATGGGCAAGCTCGTCGACGGCCAGTGGCACGATGTTTGGTACAACACAAAAGACAACGACGGAAAATTCGTCCGGCAGGACGCGGTCTTTCGCAACTGGATAACCGCCGACGGCAGCCCGGGCCCCTCCGGCGAGGGCGGATTCGAGGCCGGGGCAGGCCGCTACCACCTTTACGTGTCCTACGCCTGCCCGTGGGCCCACCGCACGCTCATTGCGCGCAAGCTCAAGGGCCTCGAAAGCGACATCTCTCTGTCGGTCGTGCACCACTTCATGGGCGACAAGGGCTGGACGTTTGAACCCGGCGACGGAGTGATCCCCGACCCGATTCACGACGCGCGCTACATGCACCAGGTCTACACGGCGGCCAATCCGACGTTCACCGGCCGGGTGACCGTGCCCGTGCTGTGGGACAAAAAGCGCGGCACCATCGTCAGCAACGAATCGTCCGAGATCATCCGGATGTTCAACACCGCGTTCGGCACCGAGCGGGCCAGCGACGGCGACTGGTACCCCGAGCCGCTCCGGGGCGAAATCGACGAGGTCAACGAGCGCATCTATCACACCGTCAACAACGGCGTGTACAAGTCGGGCTTTGCCACCAGGCAGTCCGCGTATGAAGAGGCGGTAACGGCGCTGTTCGACACGCTGGACTGGCTCGAAGATCGGCTCGGCAAACAGCGATACCTGGTCGGCGACGCCATCACCGAAGCCGACTGGCGGTTGTTCACGACCCTGGTGCGCTTCGACCCGGTCTACAACGGCCACTTCAAGTGCAACGTGCGCCGCATCGTCGACTACCCGAACCTGTGGGCCTACACGCGCGAGCTCTACCAGGTGCCGGGGGTCGCCGAGACCGTCAACTTCACGCACATCAAGCACCACTACTACGCGAGCCACGAGACCGTGAACCCGACCCGCATCGTTCCCATCGGGCCAGACCTCGACTTCAACGCGCCTCACGGCCGGGGCGTCTGAGCCGGCATGGGTCGCCTGGTTGAGGGCCGCTGGCTCACCGACGACGACGTCGCTCGGGTTCGCACAGACGGCGAGTTCAAACGCACGCCCTCGGTCGTGCGCCACTGGGTCACCGCCGACGGAAGCGCGGGCCCCACGGGCGAAGCGGGCTTTGCAGCCGCCGCGGGGCGCTATCATTTATATGCGGCGTTCAACTGTCCCTGGGCGCACCGGGCCCTGCTTTTGCGGGCGCTCAAGGGCCTCGAGGACATCGTGCCCGTGTCGTACGTGGCGCCGCGGCGCAGCGACCAGGGCTGGGTGTTTTGGCCCGACGACCCGCGCTTTACCGACGGGCTCTTCGGCCACGCGTCGCTGCACCAGGTGTACGCCGCCGGCCTCGCCGACTACACCGGCCGCGTCACGGTGCCGTTGCTGTTCGATACCCACACCGGTCGCCTCGTTAGCAACGAGTCGGCGGACATCGTGCGCATGTTCAACAGCGCCTTCAACGACGTCGGCGCCAACGACCGCGACTTCAGCCCCGCGGAGCTCCTCGGCGACATCGACGAGCTCAACGCGCGAATCTACGCCACGGTCAACAACGGCGTCTACCGGGCCGGCTTTGCCCGCACCCAGCAGGCCTACGACGCCGCGGTGGGCCCTCTGTTCGAAACTCTCGACCTGCTGGACGAGCGGCTGGCATCGCGCCGGTACCTGTTCGGCGACCGCACCACCGAAGCAGACTGGAGACTGTTTCCCACCCTGGCCCGGTTTGACGTCGCCTACCACTACGCCTTCAAGTGCAATCGGCGCCGACTGATCGACTACCCCAACCTGTGGCCCTACGCCCGGGACCTCTACCAAACGCCGGGCGTCGCCGAGACCGTGCACCTCGACATCTACAAGGCCGGGTACTTTTCGCCCAGCGAGGCGCGAAACCCGCACGGCATCGTGCCCCTGGGCCCCCGCGTCGACTTCGACGAGCCCCACGGTCGCGGCCCCGCGGCGGCACCCGTGAGTCCGCCACCGCGCGCAACCGACTAGAATTGCACGCACTGCCGCCGGCCGGCCGGTCACGTTGGCCTTGCGAAGCCGTCTGATGCGCTTGTATCGTGCCGCGCCGTTTTCGGCGTTGGTCACCGCAATGCGCACTCGAAGCTTTCGCTATTGGGCAATTCTGGTCGGGTCTACCCTGCTCGTCGCCCTGCTCCTGTTCGCAGGCAACCCGCCGGGCGCCGACGCCCAGCCCGACGCCGACGCGGCCGCCTCGATCTCGGCGGAGAACGCGCCCGACACTGGGCAGATGGGCCCAAAGCCCAGCGCGCTGCGGGTCTCCCTCGAAAAATTCACGCCCATCGCTCTGCTCGTCCTGGTGGTCGCCATCGTGCTGGCGCGCCTGCCACGGGTCGAAGACGTCGACCATTCCGCGGCGTTTCGGCGCCGCCGCGTTCTGAACTGGCTCCCTCTCGGCCTGACCTACGCGTTCCTCTACATGGGGCGATACAACCTCAAGGTCTCGAAGCTCACCTTCGAGGAGATGCAAGCCGGCGGCGGCGGCCCCCTGATGGACAACGAGGCCTTTGGCATCGTGTTCGGTGTCGGCACCATCGTGTACGGCGCGTCGTTTCTAATCAACGGTCCGCTCACCGATCGGCTCGGGGGCCGGTTTTCAATTCTCGCCGGGGCCGGCGGATCCGCGGTCATGAACCTCGCTATGGGGTTGTGCGCCGTGGCGCTGCAGCAAGACGGGCCGGGAGCCAGCTTTCTCGCCGGCAACTTCGTGGCCGTGTTCTCGGTGCTCTACGGCCTCAACATGTACTTTCAGAGCTTCGGCGCGGTCGCCATCGTGAAGTGCAATGCGCCCTGGTTTCACGTGCGCGAGCGCGGGGTCTTCGGGGCCATCTTCGGCATCCTGATCTCGCTGGGGGTCTACTTTGCCTTCGACTGGGGATACCTGATCCTCAACTACGCCGGCCTGCCGTGGGTCTTCCTGGTTCCGGCCATCCTCCTGGCGGTGTTCTGGGTCATCGACCTCGTTACCGTTCGCAATACCCCTGGCGAGGCCGGCTTTGACGACTTCGACACCGCCGACGCGTCGAGCGGCGACGACGGCCCGCAGCTCGGCGCGGCCGAGGTGTTCAAGCGCATGCTGCGCAACCCGATCATCGTGACCATCGCGCTGGTCGAGTTTTGCAGCGGCTTTCTGCGCCAGGCCATCATGCAGTGGTACCGCACCTTCGCCAAACAGACCGACGGCGCCCTCGAGCTCAAGGACTCGTTCGTCTACGACAACTGGGGGCTCATGCTGTGCTGCGCCGGCATTCTCGGCGGCGTTTTTGCCGGCGTGATCTCCGACCGGGTCTTTCAGTCGCGACGCGGTCCCGTAGCGGCCGTGCTGTACGGCATCATGGCCGCGAGTGCCCTCGTGATGACGTTCGCCTACGACTCGTCGGCGGTCAGCTGGCTGGTGGTGTTCATGTCCATGGCCATTATCGGCGTGCACGGCATGCTCTCTGGCACGGCCAGCATGGACTTCGGCGGCCGCAAAAACGTCGGCGTGGCCGTCGGCATCATCGACGGCTTCGTGTATCTCGGCACGGCGGTGATGTCCTTTACGTACGCATGGCTGCTGCCCAAGGAACAGCTCGGCGACGCCGGGAACCTCATCGGCCCCGCGACCGACCCGCAGAACTGGCGAGCCTGGCCCGTGTCCATGCTCGTCGTCGCCCTGCTCGGGCTGGCCCTCGCCACGAGGCTTTGGAACGCCAAGCCCCGGCCCAAAAAGCCTGCGCCCGACGAGCCGGCCCTGCCCCGCGCGACCGACGTTTCGAGCTAGCCGGCAAATTCGCCCGTCCCGGCGCGCTCGGGCACCGGCCCGCCCTGACGTGGTCGTTTAGCCCACACCTACGCGCGGTTGCGGCCGGGGCTGCCCCGCGGGTCGAGTCCCAGGTTGTGGAGGAGGCCCCCCAAGTCGCCCGCGCTTGAGTCGGCATAAGTCCCTGAAATAGACGGTTCGAGGCTGGGTCCGCACCTTGCACATGACCCAGGTCAAGTCGCGAGGAAACTGATGCGGACAATCACTGCGATTCTCTTTTCCCTGATTTTCGTTCTCGCTGCCGGCTGCACCGGCGAGCTTACTCCCATCGAGCCCGACCCGGGCGGCGGCACCACGACGCCCCCGCCGGGCGGCGACGGCGACGGCGACGGGCCGCCCCCCAGTGCCAACGAACAGCTGTTCAACCAAACCGTCTCGCCGCTCATGTCGGAGTGCTCGAGCTGCCACTCCGTGGGCGGTCCGTTCGCGCCGTTCTTCCTGAGCGCCGAACCGGCTGGCTGGTACGACACCCTCATCCAGAGCGAGGTGATCGGCGGCACGCCTGAGGAGAGCACTCTCGTTACGACGGGTGTTCACACGGGCCCGGCGTTCAGCAACGAAGCCCCCGTTCGCGCCTGGATCGTCGACCTCAACACCCCGGGCCAGTAGCGGGGCCACCGTCGGAGCGGGGTCGCTGCAGGCCCCGACAATCGCGAAACCGCCTGTCGACCGCGCTCAGGCTGTTCCGACGGTTGTCACCGTCACCCGACGCAGGTGCGGCGCGGCCCGGTGCTCCCACAGATAAATCCCCTGCCAGGTACCGAGGTCGCAGCGCCCTCCCGCCACGGGAATGCCGATCGAGGTGCACGTAAAGACGCTTCGCACGTGAGCCGGCATGTCGTCGGGGCCCTCGTCGACGTGCTCGAACAGCGGGTCGCCGTCGGGCACCCAGCGGGCCGCAAAGCGCTCCAGGTCCGACCGCACGGCCGGGTCCGCGTTTTCGCACACGATGAGCGACGCGCTGGTGTGGTGGACGAACACGGTGCACAGCCCCGCGTCGATGCCGGACGCGCTCACGATGCGCTGCACCTCGCCGGTGATGTCGAACGTGCCGCGGCCGTTCGTTGCGACGGTGATCTTCTCGCTCGAAACTCGGGTCAAGGCAAGCGGGACCCTCGCACGGACGACGACTCGGCGAAAGGCGCGCCGGCGGCTGCTAGTCGGCCTTGGCGATCGGACGGCCGTCGCGGTACTCGGTCGCTCTAAGCAGTCGATCGTTGTCGTACTCTTCGACTTTGGTGAGCCGTCCGCCAGCATCCCAACGGTTCCAGATTCCGTGGGGTTTGCCGCGCAGGAATTCGCCCTCGCCGGCCTTGCGCCCGTTGGGGTGATACCAGGTCCAGGGGCCGTGGCGCTGCCCTGCATCCATCGTGACGTCGGTGGTCAGGTACCCGGCTTCGTCCCAGCCGTACCAGCGCCCGGTCTCGCGCCCCTGCTGGTACCGGCCCTGGGCCTTGCGGTTGCCGTTTTCGTACCAGACCACCCACTCGCCATCGGGAGCGTCGTCGAGGTACTCGCCCTCGCTGATCTTGGCGCCGTTGTCGGCCCACCACGTCCAGCGGCCGTGCTTGCTGCCGTTGGGGCGCTGGCACCAGATCTCGTCGCCCGCCGGCGGAGCGTCCCCGGCCAAAACAGCATCGTCCGGGCACACGTCCACCGACCGGCTCCACCACCCGGGTTCCTCGGGCGACGGCGGCTCAGCCGGCGGCTGAAACGTCTCCGGCACCGTTTCAGCGACCTGCCCGCCCCCGCACCCAACGACCACGGTTAGCAACAACCCCCGCATGCCCCGCACATCGGGAGCGTAGCGCACCGTGGTGCCGGCCCCAAATGCTGATACGGTCCCCGCCCGTTCGATGCAGCAGTCCCTACTCGAACCCAACGACCTGGAGCGCCTGGTGTGTCACCTACGCCGACATGGTCGCGAAAACGGCGTCGGCGACGACCTGTTCAACCCGTATCCGCGCGGGTACGAGGTCGATCCGGACGCGCTTCGCCTGCGCCGCCGCGCCGCGTGGCCGCTGTCGGTCTCGCAGCCCGGCTGGGCGCGCACCTGGGCCCTCTGGCACCGAGACCGAGTGGTCGGCCACGTCGAGCTCTTTGGCAGCCGCCTGCCCGCCGAGGGGCACCGGGCGCGCCTCGGCATGGGGCTCGAGCGCGAGTTTCGGGGCCGCGGCAACGGCCGGCGGTTGCTCGAGACGTGCCTGAGCTGGGCCCGCGAGCAGCCATCGCTGGCCTGGATCGACCTCGGCGTGTTCTCGCGCAACGCCGCCGCCCGCGCCCTGTACGAGTCGTGCGGCTTTGCCGTCGTAGGCTCGGTGCGGGACCGCTTCCGCGTCGATGGCGAATCCATCGACGACCTCGCCATGACTCTCGGGTTGCGGCGCGACGGCTAAAGGGCCGCCGCGCGGAGCCGGGGCCTCGCGCTCACACGTCGGCGAACTGGCCGCGTTCGCGAAGTACGTCGACGATGGCGTCCACGGCCTTTTCGACCCGCATTCGATCGAGGTGCACCGTGAGGTCCGGCGAGGCCGGCGCTTCGAAGCCGGCAAAGTCGGCGTCGGGCCGGCGCTCGCGACACAGCGCCGCATCGGTGTCGACGAACACCTGGATAAAGCGCTCGTCGCCGACGTGGGTGCGAACCACGGCGCGGTCGGTCTCGGTGTAGCTCGGGTAGGCGCAAATCGTCACCAGGCCCGCGTTGGTCCCGGCCCGCGCGGCCGACGCCATGCAGCGAAGGCTCTCGCCGGTCGGATCGACGACGTGCGCGGTGCGCCCCTCGTCGAACAGGCGACGCTCGAGCGCGTACGCAAGCGCCCAGCGCCCCGAACCGGGCAGCCCGGTGAGCCACAGGGTGCAGCCGCTTTGACCAAAGCGCTCCCGGCGCTCGCGCGGGCTCACCTGGGTCTTGGGCGTCAACCCCGAGCCGGCGCGTACCTCGGCAAGCGCGTCGTCGAGCTCTTGCCCCTTGCGGTCGTTGATGACCATGCCCGCCGCGACCGTCGCGTTGGTCAGCGAGTCCACGAGAATGAACGCGCCCGTGGCCCGGTTCTTTTCGTACGCGTCGAAGTAGAGCGCCCGGTGACAGGTCAGGCGCAGCTTGCCAATGTCGTTGAGCTCCAGGGTCTCCGCCGGCTCGTCGGCCAGCGTCTGCAGGTCGATGCGGGCCTGGACCGCGTCAATCTGAACCCGCGCCGACTGCGTCGTGTGTTTCAGAATGTAGGATTTGTCGAGGTCGAGCGGCCTCTCGTTCATCCACACCACGTGGGCGCTGACGGTGCGGTCGACGAACGGCAGG
>JGI12316J15309_10005022_pt1 | contig 131604 bp, 108 predicted proteins | sample MarCyaLeptolynsp_FD_15309 | JGI IMG/M metagenome (IMG submission 15309)
GGGGCCGGCGGCTTCGCGTCGCTTCGCTTGCTCCGCTTCGGCCCGCCGCGCGTCCCGCGCGTCGCCGCCCGTGCCGAGTCCCTCGGTGACGAATGCACCCGGGCCTTCGCCTCGGGCCGTTCGTTTTTTGCGGCGCGGCAGGGACGTCGCTTCGCTCCGCCACACGTGACTCTCGTCGGGCGGCCGGCACCGCCTGGCGGTGCCGGGGCCGGTCGCTTCGCGTCGATTCGCTTGCTCCGCTTCGGCCCGCCGCGCGTCCCGCGCGCCGCCGAATCCTCCATGGCTGGCTAACGCGGTCTTGCGCGGGGCAAAGCATGACGCGACTCAGTTCGCCTGCCATCCTTGGCCAGACTCGAATGCGCGCGCGAATCGTCTCTCAGTACATCCGGATGCGGTGGACCAAACGAAGTCGCGGGGCTCGGGCCGCGACTGTGCGCAACCAGATCCCGTGGGGAGTTCGACTGCCGGTCGATGTGCTGGAGTCCGACACGCACACGACCCACGCGCTCCAGGCCAGCGAAGACAATGGTTTCAAGATCGAGCGCCGCGAGAACTCTGTGAACGGCGATGGCTCGGGAACGTTCCAGATTGGTCACCTCCGAGTAGAACTCGAGGACGCGGGTGTTCGCGTTCACTTTCGATACACGGACTCTGAACACGTTCGCACTCATCGAAACCTAGACGAAGAGGTGGCTCTCCTCACGCCTGGTCGGTGGACCCGAGTGGTGTGGAACGAACGCTTCTCCCACTTGCACGAGGGATACTGGTGGTATGAGCAGGCCATCGTGAACGTAGCGTTCGTTGACGTTCCGGAGGCGGATATCTTCGTGTCGGGGCAACCGGTCTGTGAGTACGTCCAGCTCGTGAAGTTGTTCTAGGACCAGAATCGAGACCTCGAATACCTTCGCGAGCATGAGCGTCCAGGTTCTCTACTGCTTCAACGCCGACCGGGAGCTGAGCAGCCTTGCGGATGCGATCGGTTCGGCGCTCGGTACGACTTTTTCTGAGGTGGGGCCGGGCGACTTCTTCGCGCGATATCTGAGCATGGAACTCTCCTTGAACGAGCACTCCCTCGTAAACGATGGGGAGTGCGACTTCGAGAGCTACAAGTATTCGCTCGATTTCCGGACGCCAGCGCCGGACAGTGACCTCCGGCCGCTTCAGGCGTCCGCCATGATGACCGTTGCATTCGTCCTCAATCGTCGCCTCGACATCGACGAGGGACCTGGGAGGTCCAGCTGCCGCTTGCTCGCTATCGGCGAGCGAACAACCAGTGGTGGGATCTCATCTCGGACCGGCAGGTCGACTTTCCCGGACATCAATGGGACGTGCATCAACGCCTTGCGGACTCGCTCGGCGGGTGAGATCAACAAGCGCTACACCGGCGAGACCAAGGATGGGTCATCGATCGATCCAGTCCAGATGGGCCGGATGGGAACGATGGGAACGATGGGAACGATGAACCACCGCCTCATCGACTACGCCTACAAACCCCGCGATCTCCATCTCAATGCGCACCCCGGACTTCTCGACACTTGCGCGGCACGATTTAGTCGGAACCGTGTCCTGGTTCGACAGAAAGCGGTCGCAGCCGGGAGGGACGAGCCCGGAGTCGCCCCCCAAGCTGCATGCCATCGGCTACTGGTGCTCCGAGCGCGGGGACAGCGACGTCGAACCGGGCCTGCCGCATCCCCGAACGCTGGTCCAGGACGAGCAGCCGACAGACATCGGTCAGATCGTGGCCTATCTGAAGGCGGGCCACGTCTACAGCACCTGGCTCGGCTACTCCTACTGCCGCTTCGAGGACGGTCCGCCCGACGAGGAGATGGGCACGCAAGATTGTACTGACGGCGTCTTTTCCTGGCCCCAAGGGTTGCCGATCTACGTCGAGCGATATCAGGTCCGCCTGCCCGCCGCGTTCATCGAACGCGTGCGCTCGCTCAACTACCGAATGCCGGTCGTCGATTCGGTCCAGTTCGCTGACAGCGAACTGGACTTCGCCTACTGGCTCCGCTGGGCACCGGCACCGCGCCGTCCGCCATCGGACCGCAGAACCATCACACTCACCAGTGGGCGCGCAATCCGAATGGCAGCGCTATCGCAGCGCGCCGTGTACGAGTACCAACTCGAAGGCGTGCCGACGCGCGACGGAAACCAGCACATCATCGACGACCTTCGCACCCCGAAACACGGCGAGGCCGTCGCTCTTATCGAGCCCGAGCAGCGCCCCATTCAGCTCAAGCGCGAGTACCCCTTTGGCGAGCCGGCCAAGCTACCGGCCGTCGCGTGCACAGCGATGTTTCGCTCCCTGGAGCCCGCTCGCGACTTGCACGCTGACTACTCCAAACTCACGGTCGTTTGGTTCCAAGAGGAGTTCGCTCTACCAATCGCCCCGGAGGTCTTGGCCAGCATCGAGAACCTCAACTGGGCCGAGATCGCCGATGACGACGAGCACTGACACGCAGTGCACGCAGGACTCACTCGTAGACCCGTTTTCGCTGTCTAGGCGCGCCACCTGGGGCATCGATGCCCCCCCAGTCTAGACGATGGCCACTACCTCCAATGGTTCGCCCCGCACTCGCCCGCGGCGAGACCTGGATCGTCGACTTCGATCTCGCCTTCCTCGAGAGGACGTCGGCGATCTGGGAGCCGAGCTGGCGTTGGCCGTCTATGGGCAAGGGCGCCTTCAGATCACGTATCAACGCGACGAACTCGCGAGCTAGGCAGTGCGCGTGCTGTTGGTGGCCTGGATGGTTCTCTCGCCGTTGCCCAAAGGTACAAGCCCAGGTTGGTCTCGGCGCACCCGCTCCAGACGCCCGTGGGAAGCAAGCAGAACGTCGCGCCGATCTTCTCGGCGTGAACCAGACTTTCGCGGAAACACTCGAGCTGTTCGATGAGTTCGTCCCCCGCTGGCAGGAATGGCCGATGCGTCGAGAGAAGGTGGTTGATTGCGGCGATGCCGGCGTGCGGTGAGTGTCGGGCGACGCCGCTGCCAATCGACGGCTCGACACACCGCGACAGAGGCATGACGGGATCCCGGATCGAGCCGGAAGTGCGCAGCCAGAAGTCGCTTATGGAGCTCAAGTCGAGGTCTGAAAAGCCCTCTCGGCGACGACTACAGACCAGAGTGAGGGAATTGACCGTCGACAGCGCGAGAGAAATGCCCCAAAGCAGTCCGAGCGTCGCGAAGAAGCCCGGTACGAGCGGCCACCACGCGGGACTGAAGAAGACTGAGCGGAGAACGATGAAGCTTCCAGCAGAGAGTGTGAGTCCCCAAAGTCGTTCTCGTTTCACACGGCGTCGGTACTGCAGTCCAGTCATGCCCACGGTCGCCGGAACGGCTGATGCTGGATGGGTATTCCTGCGCTGGTCGGATGCGATTTACCAACGAAGTGTTTGCCAGCGTGGCACGGCTGGCATCGTTGCGGCTGTCAGATTGGCCGGTTCGGCGGAAAGCCGCCAGCGTCTTGTAGCGGTACGGAAACGGTCCGGGGATTGCTACCTGAAGGCATATGACTCTTGGCTACGCCCTCGTAGCGCTCGGTTGGATGAGTGCGGGCTACCTTGTGTATCGAGGTGGGTTGGCTCTTCTGCGCGTTCGCTGGGCAAGGCATGCGTATCCGGCGGTTGCGCCACGCGAGCAGAACGACGAGTGGGGCGATCGATGTCGTGGCGTGCTTGTGGGACTTGCCGTCGGGGATGCCCTGAACCTGCCGGCCGAGAGTCTGCCTCGCTGGTTAGTCCGGCTTCGCTATCCGTCGGGGCCCGCGATGCGGAGAGGCGTGGTTCGGTTTGCGCGTCGGGCGGGGGATGTCTCGGACGATACGCAGCTTGCGATTGCCGTGGCTCGCAGCCTCCACGTCGACGGACGCTACGACCACCGGCGTTTCGTCGAACAACTTGCGCAGTGGTCTTACTACCGGATCGGAGCGGGGCGGGCGACTGCCCGGGCGGCGGTGGCTGCGCGTGGGGTGGAGCGGGAGCCGGCCGTGGGCCCAAGCGAGGGCAACGGCGCGGCCATCCGGGTCGCTCCCATCGCAATCGCCGCTGCGGCGACCGGCGACGACTTCGATGCGGCCGTGCGGCAGAATGCGCGGTCGACTCACGATAGCGATGCGGCGGCTTCGTCGGCGCTGTTCGTCGCGCATTTGCTGCGCGAGGCTCTGTTGGCCGAAATCGGTATTTACGCCGACCGCGGCGCCCGAATGCGCGCGCTGGTCGCCGCGGCGAAAGCCTCTTCGTTTGCGCCGGTAGGCGAGGCGCTCGAGCGGTTCGGGCACCGTCCGGTAGACGATGCGCTCGCGGCTTGTGGCACGTCAGGGCATGTCTCGCAGTGCATTCCCGCCGCGGCTTTGGTGCTACTTGATGCGGGCCTCGATTTTCGTCGAGCGATGGAGACGACGTTCCGCGCCGGCGGCGACACCGACAGCATCGGCAGCATTGTCGGGTCGGTCATCGGTGCCCAGCTCGGCGAGGCGGGGTTGCCTGGTACATGGGTTGAGGCGGTTGAGCACCGCGACTATCTGCGGTGGCTGGCCGACCGCTTGGCGGGGCCCGTCGCTCGAGCAAAGGGAAAGATCGATGTAGAGCCAGTCGAGGGCGACATCGCCGCGAGCCGCGCCGATGTTGTGGTCAACGCCTGGAATCGCAACGTCTTTCCCACGTGGCTGCTGGTCCCGCAAGGCGTGTCGCGCGCGCTTCGACGAGGGGGCGGCGCGGCGGCACTTCGAGCAATGTCTCGCCGCGCTCCGCTGCCGTTGGGGGCCGCTTCCCTCACGCGTGGTGGCGACCTTCCGTGCGACTGGGTCGTCCACGTGGCCGGCATCAACCTGGCCTGGTACGCGACGGAGACCTCCGTGCGCCTCGCGGTCCGCAACGCCCTCAGCGAGGCCGAATGGCTTGGCGCGGGGACCGTAGCGATGCCGCTCGTGGGATGCGGAACGGGCGGCCTGCACCCGCAGCAATTCAGGGACATCGCGGTCCAGGAAGCGCTCGAAACCTCTGAAGGCGTTGGAGTTTTGACTCTCGTCGAGTTCGTGGAGCGTCGAGGCGAACTCGACAGCTAGCGCGCAAGGCGGCGAGTTTCGCTACGCTTAACCCATGGCGCAGCCGCAGACGAAGAAGCTCGTTCGCGAGCTACTCGACCGCCTGCCAGACGATTGCAGTCTCGAGGATGTTCAGTACCACCTGCACGTCCTCGAGTCGGTGCAGCGCGGGCTGGAAGACTCGGACGCTGGGCGCGTGGTGTCGCACGAGCACGTGAAGGCTGAGTTGCGGCGCAAGTGGCTGTTGAGCGACAAGTAGTCTGGACGGTCGCGGCGCGCGAGATGCTCGACGTGGCTGTTGAGTACGTCGCGGCCGCAGCGCGGGACTCGGCTATCGGGCTTGGAACTCCTCGTCCGCGCGGTCATGCCCCTCCGGCAGCGAAACCACCCGTGCGATTCCGCGTCGCGGGTGGCGGACTGGGACTGGCGACTATTCGGAGGAGCGGAGCTGGCGAGGGAACTCGACGCTGTGCAGGTGCCAGAGCTCCTCGATGGCGACTGGTTCGCGCGAGCGATCTTGCAGCGGCGCCCCCTCGGCCCAGAGAAATGGGTAGATCGACAGTCCCTCGTCGGCGGTCATGGTCTGGATCTCGGTTCTCCATGCGGGCCAGCGCATCGACTCGTAGTACGGAGCGAGTCGCTCGCTGAAGGCCCAGCACAGCCACTGGGAGTATCCGTTCCCGGTGTCCTCCCACTCGCACGTATCGGGGGCGAGATAGAACACGCTTCCGGGATTGCCGGGCAGCCCACCGCCGTTGATGGCAAAGAAACCGCCCACGGCGTCATCGGCGACAACGACCGTTCCTGGCAGGCGGTGCTCCTGCTGCGGCTTTGTGATCCGGTTCCAGGACGCGAGATCGCGGGTGAATCGCGATGAGCCTCCGCCCAGAATGCGAAGCCAGCCATGGTCGACGAGAATGCCGCCGGTGCCGTGAACGATCGCGCCCATGGGTGAGCGCGTGGTGACCTGGATGTTTCGAAGAACCTCATCGGCCTTGGGCTGTTCCACCGGCAAGAACTCGACGGCGTGTGGGGCGTCCGCAGCCCATTCCTGGACCATCGGCAGCCCCGGCTCCTCGGTGTTGACAAGGTCGGCGAGAGGGCGTTCGCGCTGGTTCATCGTTGGCTCACCTTAGCGCCGAACCATGCCACGAGCGCCTGGAGGCTGAGAACGAGACACTTTGGCGACACGACACTTCTATGCGGAGTGACGGTCCGGACTGCTGGCATCTTGCCCATGTCTGCCTCCGTCCGTGAAGCCCATCGCGGGACAGAGGCGGCGAAAGTCCTCGAATCGCCGGACGAGACCGCCTAGGCTTGTGCAGGTGAGGTGCCCCCGGTGTCAAACGCGCGCTCACTCGCTGGTGCGATTTGCTGTGAAATGGCCCGGCGACAAGCCGTTTCGATGCAAGGGGTGCGGCGCACTTCTGCAGCTCACGAAGCGCTCGCAGCACGCCGCCTGGGCCGTTTCCGCAGTTGCCGTGGGCGCGACGCTGGCCGCCGCGACTGGTCTTGGCTCGTTTCTGGCGATCCTGGTGGCCGTCCCCATCGCCGCAGGCGCCAGCTACCAGCTGTCGAGGGCCCAGCTGACCGAGGGCGCGGCGCAAAAAGCGTTGCCGCCGGCGCGAGTGACTCACAAAAACGACTAGGGGTGGGCGGTCTTCTAGACATGGTCGAGCGCTAGCCCACCATGGGTGATCGGCCTGTCGGCCCAGTGGCGGCTTCGTGGTAAGAAGCTCGGCGACGATGCCCGCTGGATTGTTCACGCAGAGCGCCGCTGTGTTGTTCTCAGAAGCGCCAGCGCTTGAGGCCCTAGCGGCCAGCCTGGCGAGCTTCGCGATCGTGAAACGCGATCCGGGGACCGGCGGTCGGGATTGGATGGGCAGCGCGCCCAGTCTGGTCGTCGAGTACCGGGCGGAGGTCAACGGCTATCTGCTGATTGACGTGCTCGATGTGCCGTGGCCCGACGGCATGGGGAGCCCCGATGGGGAGCCTCAGCTCTTTGGTGCCTGGAGCATGGGTTGGTTCGGCCCCTTCGTCTACCCGGGCGCGCTGGAGCGGGCGATCGAGCAGCCGACCGCGGTCGAAGACCCTGGCGGTGTCGTCGGGCGCCATCGCTCGTGCGTGCGCATCAAGCTCAGCTACGTGCTCGGTGCGGGCGACGATGCGCCGGTCGTGCCGGACGATCAATCAATGCTGTCTGAGCTGGAGTTTGTCACAAGGGTGGCTGCGGCGGTCGCGACGGTGCCGGGCGCGCTTTGCTACTTCAATCCCAACGGCGAGACCCTGCACACGGCCCGCTCCCTCGACGAGGAGCTCGACTACTGCCGAAAGGCGGGCCTGCCGGCGCTGCCGGTCTGGAGCCAGGTGCGGCTGATCAATCCGGGGCTGCCGGAGCAATGGATGCTCATGGACACGATCGGCATGGAGCAGCTCGCGGTGGCCGACCACGAAGCGTGCGTCCCGCCGACCTACGATCTCGACGAGGTTGCGCACTTTCTTCGCAACGCGACCAACTACGTTCTCCAGCAGGGGCCGGTCATCAAGGACGGTGACACGATGAGCGGCCCGGGTGACGTGAACTGGCAAGCGCGTTCGTTCGACGAGAGCCTGGTTCCTCGACCCAGAGAGGTTCTTCGCTGGCGGCCGCTCGACGGCAGCGAGCCGCCGGCAGTCTTTGGACTCGACGGCTAGTCGCGAAGGTCAGGTCTTGCTGGAGCTGTCGAGCCGGTACAACCGGCTGTTCCGGTACGTCGCCGATGACTCCCTGATCGCTACCAACGCATCGGCCAATCGGACTCGCATCCGCTGAGCGGACTTCACCTCCGCGCCCGCTTGCGAACTCAACAGCCACTGCAACCATAGGGCGCTGCTATGGCTGGCATACAGACTCCGTATTGGCGCGCGGTCTCGCCCGCTACTTAAGTTGGTGCCATGAGAAACGAGCTTCTGAGCCTCGGCCACGACTCGAGCCACCCGAGCGTTTCCCGAGTCAGCATGCGCTTTGCTGCACGTCTGGGCCGAACCGCCGGGTGCCTGGGCGCCCTCGTATTGGCGGTGGCGATGGCGTCCGCTGCCGGCGCCTCTCCCACCGCCACGGAAAGTGGCCGAATTGCCTCGACGTTCGACGTTAGCCCCCGTGGCTCGGCCTCCTACAGCCTGCCGATTCGCGTTGCGCCGGGCATTGGAGGTCTGCAACCCGAGCTCGCCCTCGAGTACGACAGCCAGAACGCGCGCAACGGCCCGGTGGGCCTTGGTTTTCAACTCAGCGGCGTCTCTGCTATCACCCCCTGCGGAACCACGTATCGTCACGACGGAAAGCGGACGGCGTCCTTCGGAACCCCGTTCGACACCCACGCCCGGCTCTGTCTAGACGGAGTGCGCCTGATTCTGGCCGACGGCAGGCAGGGCAACCAGGCCTACTGGGCGGTTGGCGCCGAATACCGCACCGACCCCGAGTCGTGGAGCCGCGTCACCCGTCACGGCGACTGCGCGCGCCCTTCCGCTGCGTGCACGTTCACGGTCGAGAAACCAGACGGCACGGTCAATACCTATGGCGACGGCGACATCTATAGCCTGGGCAGCGCAACCGTAGACGGACCAGAGCGCCGCGATTCGTCGGCCTGGTTACTGACTCGAACCGTCGACCGCCATGGCAACGAGATGAGCTTCGAGTATACCAAGGATCTCGGCGTGGCCTACTTGAGCCGCGTTTCCTACGGCGGCAGAAGCGTCGCACTGACCTACGGCATCCGGCCTGAAAACTCGGATGTGGTCAGGAGCGGTATTGGGGTAAGCCAGCGACTGCGTCTCGAACGGATCGAAGCTCTCATCGGAGACGAACCGTATCGCCGCTATTATCTCGAGTACGAACAGAGCCCCGAGAGCAGTCGGTCGCGTCTTTCGCGCGTGCTTGAGTGCAGCGCCAGTGACGCTTGTCTCCCCGCGACGGAGATCACCTGGTACGGGGGCGACGCCGACGCTCCGTTCGCCTACACCGAGCTTTCGAGACGAGTTCGCGACCTGCTCAGTGCCGAAGGCGCACTCGTCCATGTGGGGGACTTCGACGGTGACGGTCGCGCCGACCTTCTGCGACAGCAGAAACGGGGCAACGCGGGCGCGGTTGTCTTTTACGCCGAGGATCGAGGCTTTCGCGAGTTCGAACTCCCAGACGATTACAAGATACCGTTTGGGGCCGGTGCCAACGTGATCCTCGGCGACTTCAACGGAGACGGTCGAACCGACTTCGTTCGCCAGGAACGCGGCAAGTGGGCCAAAGATCGTGTGAATACGTTCAGCGTGTTCTTCGCGCGTGGTGACGGAGATGGCTTCGTCGAGGCTCAAACCACCGACCCATTCATCCAGAGCGTTTCGGGTGCTCACGGTGGATGCTCCCTTATCCCGCTCGACGTCAACGGTGACGGCAAGACCGACCTCCTTCGCCAGGAGGGTAGAGGTTGGGACAACGACTACCGCCGTAGTTTTCAGGTTTGGTTGTCTATCGGCGACGGTGAGTTCGAAATCGTGCAACCCGGTCGCGAAACTCGAGGCGACCGGTTTCAGGATCTACTTCGGCGCGACGACAAGAAGATCCACATCATTCCTGGCGATTTCAACGGTGACGGTCTTGGCGACTTCGCCGCATCGCACCACGGGAATGACCTGAGCTTCGAGCCGCTTCGTCTCTTTTTGTCTCGGGGCGATGGAGGCTTCGTCGAGAAGATCGCGGGGGCGAACTCTACCTCGTTGTTTGGGAACAACGTCAAATCTGACGACTACCAGGATCGGATGCGGGGCGAGGACGTGAACCTCATCACGGGCGACTTCAACGGCGACGGCCGTACCGACTTTATTCGACAGCCCAAACTTGGCCGCGACGGCCTGGAGGTTCATTTCGCCACTGCAGTGACTGGATTGACGTCGTCTATCAGAGTTGCGCAGGGATTTGATGTCGTCGACAAGACTCTGATCGACGAGCCGGCCAGTCTCAAACACGCATTTCTGCATGCGGCGGACTTCAACGGCGACGGCAAGACCGACATTCTGCTCCAAAGGCGCTGGAACGGAAACGGTGAAGCGCCGGACGAATCCGCGGTTCGCTACCTGTCGCGGGGCGACGGCAGCTTCACCCGCGTAGACGTCACAGCGGACCGAGCGGTGGAAAAACCGATGATCGCGGCCGACTGGCTCCACGGCTATAACTTGGACCTTGGGGGCTACACGTACTACTACGGCAAGACGAACCTCGTTGCGGCCGACTTCGACGGTGACGGCCGCACTGACGTGCTGGGAACGCCGGGTAGAGAATCCGCCGTTCCAACCTATGTCATTCGCACCACGCCACCGCGCGCCGGCGTGTTCTTTGCCGATCGCTACGCGCGGCTCCCCGATCACCTCGTTTACACCATTCGCTCCGGGAATCAGCTCGAGCGCCGGATGGAGTACGCGCCGCTGAGCCGCTCCGCCGAGAGCCGAGTGAGCGCGTACGATCCAGAGTACGTTGAGCCATCTGACGACTTGACCGCTGAACTCCGGGGGCCTTTGTACGTGGTGCGCGAGGCTGTCGAGCAGGCAATCGGTGACGACCGCACCGCTCGACGTCGTACCTACCGCTATCGCGGCGCGGTCACGAGCACGGCCGAGGGGGCGTTCTTTGGCTTTTCGACCGTCACCGTGGATGCGCCCGAGGAGGGTGTCCGGCGCGTCCGACACCTCCTCACCGACCCGATACTCCACGGTCTAACGGCTCGCGAGGAGGTTCGGCGGCTTGCAGATGACGCAGTCCTTTTGGACCAGTCGTTCGAGTGGGTCAACAAGACGTCATCGAAATCCCCCTCGCGCCTAATCAGATTGGAACGCGAAACGGTGCGCCGCTACGAAGGCACGTCCGTGGTCCAGTCTCGAGCGACGTCTATCTACGACGACTACGGGTTTCCGGTGGTCGAAACGGTGGAGGGGTTTGACGGGGAAGTTGCCCACACCTGCCGAACTCATGGACATGACGAGGAGACCTGGCGCCTGGGGTTTTTGCGAAAAGAGAAGCTATCGGGCGACGGCGACGTTGAGGTAGCAGCGCTGTCTGCGACTTGTCACGGCGACACACTGGCTCAGGTCGAGCTCGTCTACGACGATAACCACAACATCGCGGTGCAGCGCAATTACGACTCGCACCGGCAGACGTGGGACGAGACGCATTTCGCCTACGATGGGTACGGCAACCAGATTCAGACAATCGACCCGGCGGGCGTCATCGAGACCACAGCCTATGATGGGGCGTTTCACACCTTTCCGGTGCGCAAGGTCATCGACCCCGGCGGCGCCCAGTTGACGTCCACCTTTGAGGTGGACCCTCGCTTCGGGCTGGTGGTGCAACGTGTGGACCCGGCCGGCAACGCCACGATTCGGCGACTAGACGAGTTTGGCCGGGTAACAGAGCGCGCGGTTCGGGGGAGCGGCGACGTCGCAGAGACGCGGCTCGAGACGCGGACGTACCGTCAGCAAGGACGGTACGTGGTGACCACCTTTCGTCACTTTGACGGGGAGTCGGTCCGGGGTACGACCGCAGTCTCCACCGACCACCTGGGGCGCCGCGTTCGCGAGGAGCGAACCGGCCCGGTGGGTGCGACCATCGTCGAACTCACCGAATGGGATGCGGCCGGTCGTCGGGTTCGGGAATCCGAGCCGCACTTTGCAGACCAGGATCCGAGCTGGACGTCCTTTCAATACGACGAACGCGGCCGCGTTGTGGGGGCGACCGGAGCGAGCGGCCTGGAGGTGACCAACACATTTCGCGTCGGTGGGCCGGAGTGCGCGCCGACGGAGGTCCGCGTCGAGACCACCCGGATCGACGACCGGGGCGAAATGGGGACTCGCACCAGAGTCGAGTGTCGAAATCACCTGGACAAAACGACTCGGCGGGTCTTCTTCTACGGGGCAGAGCGTACCGAGCAGGTCCTGCAATACGATGTCGTGGGCAAGCTAGTCGCCGCATGGGCGCAGGACGAAAACGGCACCCAGGTAGGGCCAGTCACCGAATACACCTATGACTCGCTCGGACGGCGGGTCGCCACCGACCACTCAGAGCGCGGGCGGACCGACTACGAGTTCGTCGAAGGACGACTCGCGCGCAAGATTCGTCCATCGGTGGGAACTATCGACCACGAATACGACTCCGCAGGACGTTTGACTGCGGAGGTGTTCCCGGACGGTACCGAGCACCGGCGGATATATGGCGGCGGCGCGGGCTCAAGGCACTCCAACGGTCGTGTCATCGCGGAGCAGACCATTCTGCCCGGCGGCGCGCCGGGGCCTGCTCGCGCATACGAGCACGACTCCCGAGGCCGCGTCGCGAAAGAGACCCTGCACATCGACGGTCGCGACTACGTGACGTCCTTCGCCTACGGGGCGTACGACGAGCTGGCGGAGGTAACCTATCCCGACAATTCCGTGCTCCGCCTCGACTACGACGAGGCGGGAAATCTCCGCGAGCTTGCGCTCGACAATCTCATTGGTGACGAGTACCTCCCTGGGACTCGGATCGAGCGCGGGGAACACACCGCCCGGGGCCAGCCGCGACACGTTTCCTTCTCGAACGGTGTGCAGACTGACTACTCCTACGACCACGCCGGGCGACTGATTCGAGTGTCCACGGGAACGCCGGGTGCGGAACCGTTGATGGACCGAACCATCTCGTGGAGTTCATTCAACGAGGTCATCTCGATCGACGATGGCGTCGACGCCGCGCACAGCCAGGTGTTTGGTTACGATGAGCGCGGGTTCTTGACGAGTGCCACGGGCCCGTACGGCGCGTTCGAGTACCGCTACGACGCTTGGGGGAACCTGTTGCAAAGGGGCTCGTTGACGTTTTCCCATATTGGCGACCAGGTTCGGGGTTCCTCGGCCGGCGACGTATTCGACTACGACGAGCGCGGCAATCGCGTCCGCAAGGCGAATGCTCTCGGGCAAACGAGCTACCGATACTCGGCTCTCGACCAGCTCGTCGAGGTGGTTCACGAGGTGCCCGGCACGTGTGAGCCGGCAGCCGGCGGCTGTCCCGGTAGCAGCGTTTCCGTGCTCGATCGGTTCGAGTACGACGCGACCGGGGCGCGTGTGAAGAAGGTCGACGCGAGTGGCGTGGTATCGCTCTATGTTTCGCCGTGGTACGAGGAGACGATCCACCCCGACGGCACGAGGCTCGCCACGAAGTACCTGATTGGTCCGTCGGGGCGATTGGCCGCTGTCACGGAGGAGGTCGAGTACGACCCAGTCACACCGACCGGGGCAGTCGCCGCGCCCGGGGCCTCGTTGGCCGTTGACTCGTCGCCTCCGTTCGCTGCGGCTGTCGCCATGGTGTTTGCGCTTGCCTTCCTGGGGCTCTTTGCCTGGCACTGGATTCGCGCAGCGGCTCCGCGCACGCGCACCGGCCGGGCCCGCGGTGCGGTCCTCCGTTTCCTCAACGCGCAAGGATGGATTGCCGCGAACACGCTCGAGGATGGCCAGCGTATTCATGGAACGGCTTTCATGCGTCATCGACGCGGACTCGCCGGCTTCGTGCCCGTTGTTGCGGTTGCGCTGGTCGCATCGATGACCGCGTGCACGGCGCCGGTGCCGAGCGATATCGCCAAGGTTGCCGACGGACGACACGGCTTGATCGTGTTGGATAGCGGTATGGTGCATGCCCCCGTGCGAACGTCCCTCCTCGCCGGCGAGCGCGGTGCAGGCTACCCGGTTGCCGGCACGCACTTTTTCCACCCCGATCACCTCGGCAGCAACACGCTCGTCACCGACGCTCTCGGCGAGCCGATCGCGAAAGCGTTCTACCAGCCCTTTGGCGAGCTGTACCAGCCGGCGTCGGAGGGGGCGGACGTCTATCGCTCGAAATTCGCCGGCAAAGAGTGGGACGACGGCGCACAGTTGTTCTTCTTCGAGGCCCGCCACTACGATCCGCAAGTTGGTCGCTTTGTTCAGGCCGATGCTCTGGTCTTCGGTTCGGACGGCGAACTCGCCGCGGATCTCAATCGCTACGCGTACGCGGCCAACAGTCCGGTTGTCTACACTGACCCGTCCGGTCGAGCCGTGGCAGCGGGGGTTGCCTTGGGCACTCTTGTTGGCGCGCTGCTCTCCGTTGGCACGGCGGGCATCCAGGCGGCCGTCGAAGGGCGACGGTTTACGGCAGTAAACGCGGTGCAGGCCTTCACTATCGGAGCGGTGACCGGCGCACTGGGCGGTGCTCTCGGTGGGGGACTTAAAGCCGGAGTTGTCGCGACGGGCCTGTTTGCCAAAGGTGCTGCTGGGGCCCTAACAGGGACCGTAACAGGGACCGTGACGGGCTTTGCCGGGTCGGCGCTCGGAAACGGCATCAAGGGTGAGGCGCTCAGTTGGAAAAAGGCAGGCTACGAAGCCATGTTCGGGGCGATCGTCGGGGGGCTGTCCGGGTTCGTAAACGGCAAGTTCGTAGAGCCGTACCTGAAGAGCCGACCCGCGCGGTTGATTCGTGCCCAAAGGGACCGACGCTACCGAGCGATGGGACTGCGGTGGCTTTTCGGAGACCACGGCATGAACGAAAAGGATGCGGCATCGGCACTTAAGGGCGCGTACGAGTTCATCGGCGATATGTCCGAAAAAGCGCTCGCGGATACGAGTCGGGCGAGTCAATTTGGGTACTCGCCAGGCTCGGAAAACCTCGGGAAGTTCACGGCGAAGCTCGTGGTCGGCGGCGTCAAGAAGGCGACAACCTTTCGTTGGAAGGCCAACGTCTTCGAAAGGTGGCTTGAATGAGTGGGCAAAAAAAGCACCGTTCGAGTGGTCGAGAACCCGTCCTACTGGCATCGAACGAACACCCCCGGGCCTATTTCAAGCACAGCCGCAAGCATCTGCGGCGCGAGCGGGCCGATGACATCGAGGATTTGAAGCGCATCGGAGCCGGGGACAGCTTCAAGAAGGGGGGCTTCTGACTCAATATGGGTTAGCGGCGCGAGGGCATCTTCCAGGCGACGTTGCGCGCAACCCGGGCGCCACCGGGCTGTCGTAGTCTCGAACGATGCGGGTTTGGTGGCTGCTTGCGATGGTGTTGGCTGTGGGGTGCGCGAAGCCGGGGGCGTCGGCGACGACACCGTCGGCAAATCCGCCCCCCGCGGAGTCGTCGCCCTCGAGCGACGGGCAGGCCGAGGCGGATGCGCCGGATGACTACGACCCGGAACCGGCTTTCTGTCCGGCCGACGGCGAGGCTTTGGCGGGGGCCACGGTTCCCAAAGACCAGCGCTACGCTCCCGCGGTTCGTCGGTTTAGCGAGATCGAGAGCGCCCTCGACAAGCCGATCGAAGCGTGTGGAGTGCACGGACAGACCTCGTATCTCAAGTACCTCGAGTGCGACGACGGCAACCGGGTGTTCGCTACCCTGCAGGCCGCCCACGCCGCGCGCGTTGGCAGCAAGGGGCCTCAAGGCCGGTGCGGGGCGGTGGTGGACCTGTACGAGGTGCAGTGCCCCGAGCAGACCTACTCGATCTACATGGATCTGTACAAGTGCACGAGCGACGAGGGCAATCCTTTGGCGGCGAGCATCCTGCCCGTGGGCGTTGCCATGGGCAGCGTGTCGGTGCTGGTCGATTCGGCCTGGAGCTACCGGCCGGTCGAGGGGATGCCGGGCGCGGTTCAGTTGCGCACCGGGGACGTAAAGGGAATCGTAGCCGCGCACGGCGCGGATGAAGCGGCGTCCCTCTCCGACGTTGCGCCCCTGGCCAAGGCTGGCTTTGACGCCCTCGACGTCACGACGTTGACCGAAGGAACGCCCGTCGACGGTGTGCGCGTGTTTCGGTCCGAGGATGGCGGCGAGGTAACGGTCGCTCTGATTCAGGACGAGCCAACCCGGGCGATCGCGCTGGTGCGCGGGCCGGCCGAGCAGGTCGATGTCGAGGCGTGGCAGGCGCCGCTGGCGACGGTCAGGCTGAGCAAAAGGCCCGCAGCCTCGAGCGCAACCGTGTTTCGCGCCGGCGACATCCAGCTCGACAAGCTGGATTTGGAACCCCGGGCTGTGGTCGTGCCCCGAGATTGGTCAGCCTATGGCGACAGCTGGCACGCCGAGGCTCGCTTTCGAGGGCGCTACGACTTCGTGCGTTTGCACAACGTGGCGCACAGGACCAACGGGCGCACCCCCATGCGCATGGCGTGGGATGCCGCCGACTCTTTCGACCGGCCTGGAACGCAGGTCGAGGTTGTGTTCGATGGTCCGGTCGATGGCACCCCCAACAGCCACGCCCTGGTGCTCGACTTCGGCGAGGCTCGCCTGGCGTCGGTTGTTGTCGCTCGTGGCGACTGGACAACGACGACCGTGCTGATCGGCGACCGCGACGACGTCGAGGCCGCTGGTGGCGCCATGCTCGCGGTCAAGTGCGCGGTGGAAAGCGATCGAGTCAACGAGGACGTGAAGCTCGTTGCGCCGACGTCGGAGTGAGCGGCGGAGCTAGTGACCTGGAACAGGTAAACGTCGGAGAGTTCTCCGGGCCCCCCCTACGCGCTAGCGTCGTTGCTCATCGGTCACTTGGGCCCACCAAACTCCCTCCTTGCGCCTCGCCATCACGCGGATGCGCCGCGGGCATTTCCCAACAATACCGGTTCCAGGTCACTAGCGAGAGCCTGCGCCGCTTGCCTGGCCGGGGTGCCGTAGTCCCGTTGCGGCTTGTCCTTCGCCCGGCTCGTCTTCTGCGCCAGCGTCGCCTTCCGTTTCCTCCTCGGCAACGACAGGCTCGAGTTCGGTCCAGATCGCGGCGAAGCGGTCGCCGTACCCGCTGACGTCGGCGAGTCGATAGCCTTGACTGCCCAGCAAGTCGAGCGCGTCCTGAAACTCGTTGGCCGTGAGGCCGTATCGCGCTTCCCAGGCGGGGCCTTCCCCCTTGTCGAGAAGGGCCGAGTAGCGGTCCTGACCGGCGACGACGTAGCCGTTCATCTGCCGCAGGCGAAATCCCTGTCCGACCAGCTCTTGCAGCGCTTGCTGGTACTCGTCGGCGGTGAGACCAAAGCGCGCTTCCCAGTCGGGCGTGCTGCACTTTTCCCAGATGCCTGCGTGCCGGGCCTCGTCGGCGAGCGCGTAGCTACTTACGTGGGCGAGGCGAAACCCCTGGGCGCTAAAGCGTTCGAGTGCCTGCTGAAACTCGGCGTCAGAGAGTCCGTATCGGGTCTCCCAGGTGGACATCGACGCGTTTTCCCAGATGGCCGCGAACGCGTTTGCGCCGTCGAGGTCTGAGCCGCTGATCTCGACCAGCCGATACCCCCGGGCGCCCAGCTCGTCGAGTGCCGCCTGCAGTCCGGTGTCGGTGAGCCCGTATCGGGTTTCCCAGGCCGGGCTTTCGCAGCTTTCCCAGATGGCCGCGTATCGGGGCTGCGCGGCGACCGCGTAGCTGTTGACGTGCGACAGGCGAAAGCCCTGGGCGGCCATGGTCGCGAGCGCTTGCTGATAGTCCGCAGCCGTAAGGCCGTAGAAGGCGCGCCAGTCGGAGCCCGGTGGGCACCGCAGTCCGGCGGGCCGGGTGCACTGGTCCGCGGCGGAGCCGCCGGTGGGAACAGGTTCTGCGTCGGGCGGCGCGGGGTCCGCCCCGGGTGTTGTCGGGTCTCCCCCGGCGTCCAGTGGTTCGAGCTCGCCGGCGCAGGACCCACTGCACGCGACGAGGGCGAGGATGACGAGAGACTTCGAAGACGACCGCATGAACTCACTCCTTGCCGGCGTCGCCAGTATACATACGCACTCGATAGCGCCCGACCGAAAACCCGATGCTGTTTCTGGCTGTATAGCTATCGTATATACGAGCGTGCTGGTGGGACGCGCCGTCAGGCAGTCGTCACCAGACACGGCGCGGGACGCGGGACGACGGAGTGCCGGCCGCGCAGCGAGACGACGCTGACTAGTCGCGTTGACCGAGCAGGTCGGCGAGGGCGCTCTCGATTGACCGAAAGCGGGCGACCATGAACGCGAGCGCGCCGGTGCCGCCTAAGAGCAGTGGCGTCTGCACGAGGTCGACGTCGATGAGGGGCTGGCTTTGACCGTCCACGGACGACCCGTAGACGATCGCCGCGACCATGGCGGCGCTGCTCAACAGCGCAAGCGGGGCGATGGCGAGCAAGCAGCAGGCGACGCCGGCGCGTCGTCGGGCGCGACGGGGCAGTCCGCTCATGGACGCCGCGGTCGGGCGGGTGGTCGAGCCCGTTCGCGCTTCGGGAACACGAGAGCCGGCGCGCCGGGCGTCCAAAAGATCGATCGCGTTGACCAGCAGCAGCGGAACGGTTGCGGCCGCCACGAGTACGCCGGCATGCATGCCCCAGGCGAACTCGTCGAAACCGAGCGAGGCTCCAACGTAGCCAAGGGCCGCGACGGCACCCGCAGCGAGGGCAATGACGCGGTACTGCGCCGAGCGTTCGGCGAGCCAGGCGGCGGGATAGTTCTTCTGCGCACTCATCGAGATGGGGTCTCCGCAGCGCAAGCGTACGCGTTTTTGTCCGGCCAGGCGGGGGCAATGGCCGCACCGAACGCGCGAACGGTGGCCCCGCACGCGACCGGGCGTTCGCGGTTCGCGTGGGGGTGGGCCCTGGGGCCAGTTCGAGGGCCGGTGCTTGGTGCTGGTGCGGCGGGCGGGACGGCAGTAGCCTGGACACCATGACGGTCGCTGCTGAACCCATGACTCGTCGGGTGGTCGTTGCGCCTCCCGAGCTTCCGCTCTCGGCCGCGTGGGCCGTGATGTGCCGCGAGCACTTTCGCCACATGCCGGTGGTCGCCAACGGCGTTCTCGTCGGGATTCTCTCGGATCGAGACATTCTGCTTCGAGCGACGGACGAGGGCGGCACGGTGGTGGTGCCGGATACGCCGGTGGGCGCGGTCGCCACCCCGTCGCCCATGGTTTGTCACTCGGACACGGACGTCGGCGAGCTGGTCCGTTTGATGACCGAGCACAAGGTCGATGCGGTGCCCGTGGTCGAGGGGCAAGGGCAGCTGCTGGGGCTGGTGACGTCGACCGACCTCATGTTGCTGTTGCTTCGCCTGGACGAGGCCAAGGTGCCGCTGCCGTTTCTGTTCGAGGTGGAAGAGCACCGCGTTGCCGGGTTTGCCTGAGGATGGCTGGTGAAGATCTGGTTCATCCCGCTGAATCCGACGCAGCATCGATTTCGGGTTGAGCGCGAGGGCCGTGAGCCGATCGACGTGGCCCTCGAAACGCGGTCGCTGTTGCTGCACGATCTCGCCCACTACGCCGTCGAGGCGACCGAGGAACTGGCGCACGGCTTCTACGGATTGCTCGCGGCGGGCACGTCGCTGGAGTCGCTGCGCGATCCGGACGGCTTGTCCCGGGAGGCGTTCGACGCCCTGATGCTCATCGAGCGGCGGGTGGCGATGACCCAGTCGGCGTTCAAAAAGCGCGGTCCTGGAAACGATGCTGCGTCCCGCGGCCTGCGGCAGCTGTGGGGGGCGTGGAGCAAAACCCGTCACGGCAGCGCGATGCGCCTCGAGTGGCCGGAGCTCGCGCCCGAGGTCGTGGTCTCGGCGCCGCCGGCGCCCGGCTCATAGCGCCGCGGTGCGGGGGCCGGCGCGCAGGGCGCGCAGGCGGCGGCGCAGGCGCTTCCAGCCGCCTGACACCATCCACTTGCCCGGCAGCACGGAGAGTCTGCGGTCGTGCCGGGGGCGGGCAAGCAGCCGTTGTTCGAGCGAGGCTTGATCGAAGCCGGCCCACTCGCCGGCCATGGAAAACAGGTTGCCGATCAGAATGGGATGGAGTTCGACGTAGAGAATGGCTTCGAGCTGGTTGATCGTGTAGCGGGTTTCGTCGAGCTCGCGGGCCATTCGGTCGTACTGCCAGTCGTCGAATTCGGTGTCGAGATACAGGTCCGACAGGACGGACCAGGCGCGCCGGCGGCGGGGCAGGTCGGCGGCCGCCGGCGCAAGCCCGGCTCCCCGGCGCCACCAAAGGCCCGGTGCGAGACACCAGACGAGCGGGCTTAACAGACAGAAGAAGACAAACTCGCCGAGCCAGCTCATGGCGCTGTCGCTCCGGTCGCCGGCGACTGCAGCCGGTCGAGCTCTGCCGACAGGTTGCGTCGGGCCAGCGGCTCGAGGCGCCGGGCGAACAGGGGCGTGTGGAAGATGCTGGTTCGCTGGAGAAAGTCGCGCACGACGAGGGTGCGGCCGCATCGAAACGCCTCGTCGGTGGCGTGGGCGTATTCGCGCCGAATCTGCTGAAGGTAGCGCTCGTACTGGTAGGGCGAGGCGCCGAGAATGCTCAGATCGATGTCGTTGAGCAGCGCCCCGTCGCCGGTGGCCATACCGTGGTCTGCTGTTTGCTCGATAAGTGCGGCGATGCGCCGGGTGGGATCGCGAGCGAGGCCCACGCGGGCGGCGTCGGCTTCGAACGCGGCGGCGCTTCGGCGTTCGTTGTCGGTGCGCTGCGGATCGTAGACGGCGTCGTGGTACGCGAGGGCGAGGGCGAGCTCTGCCGGCCTCTCGGCCCGCTCGTGGGCACTGGCGAGCCAGGCAAAGCACTCGCTTAGGTGCTCGAGGGTGTGATAGGCGCGGTGACTCTCCGCATAGCGGGCGAGCAGATCTGCCGGTCGGGGCGGCCTCCGAACGCCCAGTTGTCGCCAGGATTGGTCGATTCGGGTGCGCAGTCGTTCCATATCACCAGCGTAGGAACAGTAAATTGGTTATAAAACCAAACTATGGGACGCCCCAGCAATCGCGAAGCCCGACGCGCGCAAATTCTCGCCGCGTTTGCCGTTGAACTGGCCGATCACGGGTTTGCCGGGGCCACCATTGCGGCCGTGGCCGACCGGGCCGGGGTCGCGCCCGGCCTTTTGCATCACCATTTCGACAACAAGCAAGACATGCTCGAGTCGCTGCTGGGCGATCTGGTCGGTCGGTTTCGCGCCCGACTGCGTCACTACGAGGCCGAGGGCGACGCGGTGGGCGCGTACGTCGACGGGGCCCTCAAGCTCGATGAACGCGCCGACATCACCGCGGCCCGATGCTGGGTGGGCTTGTTCGCCGAGGCGTTGCGCAGCCCGTCGTTGTTTCGCAGCGTGCGGCGCTTGATCGACAGCGAGATAAGCACCATCAAACATCGCTCGAACGGGGCGCTGTCGGACCACGACGCGAGCGCGGTGCTCGCGTTCGTGATCGGTGCCCTGGTCGTCGGTGCATTTGCGCCGCGCAAGACCGCGGGGTTTGCGGCGCCCGCCGGGCGGGCGCTCGTGGCGGCGCTTCGTCGCTCACGCGGCTAGCCGCGAAGACCTCGTCGCATGCGCCGCGTCGGTCGCTGCATGGCGCCACACACTCACCCGGTCATAGGCGGACCTACATAGATTCGTTTGCGTAACGCAGGCCACTGTCGGATTTCCAAGTGTAGGTTGACGGCGATCAACAGGCTCCTTCGCTGCGGATGCTGAAGTGGGTTTATGGGAAACGGATTTCAGTTTTCGATCCAGCAGTGGCTCGAATCCTGTCCGCAGGGGTACCTGGAGGGCACGGAGTACGGGCATGAGCCGGGCGCGAAAGAGGCGCCGCTTGTTCTGGGCAACGAGGTCATGCTCGAGGACGCCATTCGCACCACGGTCCAGCTGGTGGTGGGCGAACGCTGCGCGCTGGCGGCCTCGTCGGCGCTCGTGAACGCGGCCCCGGACGAAGCGAGCCAGCGTTTTCTGGCCACGCAGACCCTCGATGAAGCCCGGCACGTCGAGATCTTCACGCACCGGCTGTACGCCCTGGGCGTTGCCAGGGACGACCTGCAGTCGACCATCGACCGCTACGCCAATCCAAACCTCGTCAAGTTCGCCGAGGTGCTGCTGGAAAAGGTCGACCGAAAGGATTTCGTCGCTGGGGTGGTGGGACAGAACATCGTGCTCGAGGGCATGGCGTTTACGGTGTTCGAAATGCTGGCCGCCGTGCACAGCCAGATCAATCCGACGTTCGCCCAGATCCTTTTCGGCACCATCGCCGACGAGCGCCGGCACGTCGGCTTTGGCGAGAATCGAATCGGCGCCCTGATTCGCCAGTATCCCGAGCGCAAGTCGGAGATCGAGGCGATGCAAAAGGAAATGTCCTACTACATGCTCGCGACCTTCGCCGACGCGTTTGCGCAGTCGAGCCAGGCGATTCTGGTCGGCCAGGCGGCCAACCGCGAGGCGGCGGCCGGCGGCGGCGGAGACAGTGCCTGGCACGGCACGGACCTTTATCAGGCGCCGGTGGCGGAGCTCGAGGCGGTGCTGGGCGACACCGTGCTCAGGGAGTTCAAGGTGCGACTGGGCCGCATCGGCATCGACTACCAGAGCCCGGAAAGGCCGGGGTTGGCAGCGTGATGGATCCCCTCGAACAACCGGCGCCGGTCGACGGTCGCCGCCGCCGCTACACCCTGGAAGAGACCGGCTTTCGAGAGGTGCCGGCGAAGTACCGCAAGTTCTATCGCCACTGGCGCGGGGCCGGCGACACGCTCGCCCCCAACGAAGCGCTGTGTCCGGTTTGCAAGGTGGTCATCCGCTCGTCGCGCGAGTTGCGCCCGGGCGACCGCGTCTACTGCATGCCGTGCATGAACCGGGTGGTGCTGGTGATCGACGAAGAGACGGGGCGCCTCGAGGGCAGACCGGTGCACTAGGTACCAGCGGGGGCGTACGCCGATCCGAGGCCGGTACGGTCGGAGTGGAGCCGCCGGAATTCCAAGTTGGGGCACGCGGATGTCATCCCGACGGTGTTCGCGGCGATTCGGGTACGCTCGTGAGATGGCCTCGCGCGAACTCCGGTGCGTTTCTGTTTTTGCCTTCGCTGTTGCTTTCGCCCTGGTTGTCGGGGCCTGCGGCGATTCCGATTCTGACCAGCCGGGCGCCACCGACTCGACGACGACGGCGGCGACAACCACGACCGGCACCGGGGACGGTGACGGCGACGGCGACGACGGCGGTCGCGGTGATGATCCCGCCTGCGGCGACGTGCCGCTGTGCGGCGACGCCGACATCGTCGTGGGGGCGAGCTGGCTGCTCGAGCGCCTCGACGACCCCGGGGTTCAGGTGGTGGACGCTCGCGGGGCGGGAGCGCACGCGACCGAACGGATTGCGGGGGCGCTGGTCGTCGACCCGGGAGCCCTGCGCACGACCGTCGATGGCGTGGGCGGCCAGGTGGTCGCTGCCGACGCTGCCGAGGCAGCGTTTCAGGCGGCGGGATTGCGCCGCGACGTCGCCATCGTGGTGTACGGCGACGACACGGGCACGGGACCGGCGCGCCTGGTGTGGACTCTCGAATACTTTGGCCACGAGCGCGTGGCCCTGCTCGACGGCGGCCTCGGCGCCTGGCGCGCGGCCGCCGGCGCCACCGAGAGCGGCGACTTCGAGGCGTCGCCTTCGAACTATGCGATCGACGCAGTGGTAGAAACCCGGCGCGTCGACGCCGCGTTCATCGAGGCGCGCTTGACGGACGACACGCTCAATCTGGTCGATGCTCGTTCCTCGGCGGAGTTCGCCGGAGGCCGAATCCCCGGGGCGCGAAGCGTGGACTGGACCCGCAACGTCGCCGGCGGCGCGCTCTTGGCCGACGTCGACCTCGAGCCTCTCTACGACGGGCTGGATCGGGCCACGACCGTGGCCGCCTACTGCCAGACCGGATCGCGGGCCTCGGTGTCGTACGTGGTCTTGCGCCAGCTCGGGTTTACCGACGTTCGGTTGTACGACGGCAGCTGGGCCGAGTGGGGCTCGCGCGGCGACCTGCCTCGCGAACCGTGAGGCCGCGCGCCGTCGGGCAGCCGGCGCTCTAGTGGGCGTCGGCCAGGTCGCGGCGTGCGCGCTCGGGCGTGGTCCCGGTCCACTGACTAAACGCGCGCACGAACGAGTTGGGGTCCTCGTAGCCGAGCAGAAACGAAATCTCGGCGCCGGTCATGGCCGATGTTTTGAGGTAGTGGCGGGCCAGGGCTTCGCGGGTGTGGTCGAGGACGTTCTGAAAGCTCAGGCTCTCGGCCTTGAGCCGCCGCTGGAGCGTGCGGCCGCTGGTGCCGAGCTTTTTGGCCACGCTGTCGATGGTGGCGCCCCCGCCGGGCAGTAGCTCGAGCAGTGCGGCGCGCACCCGCTCTTCGACCGAGGCAGCCTGGTCCAGATCGGCCAGCCGCCGCTTGAGATCTTTTTCGAAGAACCGCCACATGCCTTCGTTGGCGGTCAGGAACGGGCGGGACGCGTCGGCGGCGGAAAAGCGCAGGGTGGGCACGTCGCCGCGGCGGACCGGGGTTCCGAAGTACTGGGTGTACTCGCGGCGCTGCTTTGGCACCACGGGGCACAGGACCTCGAGCGGACGGACCTGCTGCCGCGTGCCGATGCGCGCGAGCTGGACGAAGAAGACCAGCTCGAGCAGCAAAAGCGCTTCGGGCGGCGTCGCCGTCTTGTCCAAGAACTCAATGCGCAGCGTGGTGTCGTGGTCGGTGACCGCGACGCCCAGGGCCATGGGGGCCATCAGCCGCTTGTACTGCGAGATGCGGGCGAGGGCTGCGTTGAGGTCGGCACTGCACGTGGCCGCGAACAGCGGCGCGTCGAAGGCCTCCACCGACACGCTCGAACCGATGCGCAGGCTGACGAGCGGGTCGTTGCTTTCGGCGGCAATGGCGTTCCACAGGCGAAAGTACTCGTCCGACGTTAGGCTGCAGCGCTCGCGGGCGAACAGGTCGGCCGGCAGGTCCGATCGGCGAAGGACGTTGGCAATGCTCACGCCGATGTCGTGCAGCACCAGGCGCCAGCTCGACGACAGGTTGAAGGGCTTGTTGGACACCGTCATGGCCTCTGCAGCGTAGCGTCAGTGGCATCGATGCCGACTTGCAAAGTGCGCCAGGAGGCCAACGAAACGCGCCAGGGTGTGTGCCTGTGTCGTTCATGTGTTTGTATTTAAACGGTTTCGGGGCGGTGTCGTAGCTGTCGCGATTCGAATTAGCCTTGTCGCGATTCGCGAGTGTCGGGCCGCCGGGCCGCGCGTAGCTTGACAGTGGCGGGCACGTGGCCGCGCCGACAAGGAGACGACATGAGCAAGAAGCGGTGGACAGTGGAAAGCATGGAAGACCAGCGTGGCCGGGTTGCCATCGTTACCGGAGCCAACAGCGGCATCGGTTTCGAGGCGGCCAAGGCCCTGGCTGCCAAGAACGCGCGGGTTATCGTGGCGAGTCGCAACGCCGAACGCGGCGGCGCGGCGGTCGCGGCCATTCGCGACGGGGTTGCCGGGGGCGACGTAGAGCTGCTGCTGCTGGACCTGGCGAGTCTGGCGTCGGTGCAGCGCTTCGCCGACGAGTTTTCGCAGCGCTTCGATCGCCTCGACCTGTTGATCAACAACGCGGGCGTCATGATGCCGAAGCGGCGCGAGGAAACCGCCGACGGCTTCGAGCTGCAGATCGGTACTAACCACCTGGGGCACTTTGCGCTCACCATGCGGCTGCTGCCGCTGCTCGTTCGCACGCCCGGTGCCCGCGTGGTCAACGTGTCGAGCTCGGCCCAGAACTTCGGCAAGTTCGATCCCGAGGATTTGCAGTGGACGGACAGGTCGTTCCACCGGATGGGTTCGTACGGGGCCAGCAAGGTGGCCAACATGCTGTTCACCCTCGAGCTTCAGCGCCGGCTCGAGGAAGTCGGCGCCGATACCATTGCCACTGCGTGCCATCCCGGCTGGACGGCGACCAACCTGCAGAAGACGAGTCCGCTGATTCGCTTCTTGAACCCGCTGTTTGGCATGCAAAGCTGGCAGGGAGCGCTGCCGACCCTGTACGCGGCGGTGGCGCCGGAGGCCGAAGGCGGCGGCTACTACGGTCCCGACGGCCTGGGAACGCTGCGCGGCTATCCGACGCGCAACAAGCCGTCCAAGGTCAGCACCGACGGTGCCGCGGCGACGCGATTGTGGGAGCTGTCAGAAGAGCTTACCGGCGTGAGTATGCCCGCGGCAGCGAACGGGTAGCGCCGGGTCGTCCTCGCTGGCCTCCCCGGCGCCGGTGCGCTACCGGTGCCCGACCGCGGCCACCCGCCGCTCGATGGCGCGGGCCAGGGCGTCCAGGCTACCGACTTGCTCGATGCCGAAGCGGGCGCAAACCACGTCGACGTTGCCTTTTCGCCAGTAGCCCTCGGGACAGCACACGATGCACTTTGCCGAGCGCGCAAACAGGCCGAGCTCGAGCAGGCTGATCGGGGCCCGGGTATCCGGCAGCAGCATCATGGCGATGACGTCGGCGCGTTCGAGGCCGTCGAGTTCCCACTCGACCTGCTGGCGAAACGGGGCGAAGTCGAGGGACTGTTTCCACGATGCGTCCCAGTCTTCGCGTCTCGGGTTGAGAAGGGTGAGGTTGACGGTTTCGGTCAGCGCGTTGCTGAGTGTCGATTGCCAGTCGTCGGCGCGGCCCATCTCGATGGACCCGGCCAAAAATACGCTGGCGTGTCCCGGCGGGATGGCGATGGGCGAGGGCGGCTTGATTTCGTGCATGGACGGGGGCTCCTACACGGCGGACCGGCGAACGAATCGGTAGAGCTCGGCGGGGCGGTGGCCGACATCGCGCTGGCGTTCGCCAGTGGCCTCGAGGGTGCCGCTCGCGAGCATGCGCCGCCGAAACGAGTCCTTGTTCACTTCGAGGCCGAGCACCGTCTCGTGAACGTCCTGCAGGGCCCGCAGGGTGAACTGATCGGGCAGCAGCTGAAATCCGATGGGCGCGTAGTTGATCTTGCCGCGCACGCGCCGGACCGCGAGGCCGAGAATGTCTTCGTGGTCGAAGGCGAGGGGCAGCTCCTCGGTGGACGCGGCGGATGCGGCGCGGCAGGTCACGGGGCCGCCGGTTTCGCCGCCCCACGGCACGTCGATGCGCGCCGCCGCGACGTGCTTGTCGGACGTATCGATGGCGCGAAAGCGCGCTTCGTCGACGAGCGCGTAGTAGCCGACCGCGATGACCCGGGTACGCGGATCGCGCCCCGGGTCGCCGAAGGTGTACAGCTGCTCGAGAAACACCCGGTCGAGTCCGGCCTTGGTCGCCAGCACGCGCGTCGCGGCCGCATCGAGCGACTCGTCCATGCGCACGAAGCCGCCGGGCAGGGCCCACTTGCCGCGGTCCGGGTGTTCGACCCGCTTGACGACGATGGCGTGGAGCGCCTTGTCGAAGGCCCCGAGGATGACGACGTCGACGGCGACCGACGGCCGTTCGAAGGCCGTGACGTCGTAGGTTTCGAGAAACTGGTCCTCGGTTTGGTCGCGGGGGGCATCGCTCATGCGGCCGCTCCGAAGCGCTCTTCGAAGGGGCCGATGAACTTGCGGCTTTGCGACGAGTCGAGAACCGCGAACGACACGCTGTGAAACACGGCGGCGAAGCGCCCGCTGAGCGCGTCGGCGAACATCTCGGCAACGTCGCGCGTGTTGTTGCCGAAGACGCCGCAGCCCCAGGCGCCCAGCACCAGGTCGCGCTCGCCGTGGGCAGCGGCGATTGCCAGCACCCGGTCGACGCGCTCGCGCATGGCGGACGCCACCTCGCCGGCTCGCTCCGGCGCTCGCTGCAGCACGACTTTTGCGTTCGGGGCGGGGGCGGTGATGAACGAGCAAGCATACGGCGCGGGCAGAAGCGACCCGGCGTCGTCGCGAAACACCGGCACGTCCGGCGAGTACATCGCCCAGGATGTGTACAGCGGGTCGCGTCGCTGGCGGTGGAACTCGTACATCGGGCGGCCTTCGAGGCAGGCGATCAGGGCCGAGCGGCAGGCCAGTGACTCTTCCTGGGCGCGCGCGCCGCTGAGAAAGCCACCGCCGGGGTTTTTGGCCGAGGCGAAGTTGAGAACCATCGGGCGTTGTCCCGCCTCGGCCAGGGCGCGCGCCCGGGCCAGGGAGGTCTCGTTCGCGACCCAAAACTGCGTCGCCACCTGGTCAGACGGTCGGTCGACGTCGGGTATGGATGAGTCGAAGCGGTAGTCGGCGGTTTCGGCGATGGCGCGGTCGATCGATGGCTGCAGATCGACACCGCCGGCGGGGCCGTCGTAGCGGCCGCGCCGTACGATCTCGAGGGTTTCGCGGCCCAGGGCCGCCGCTTGTTTGCGGTCTAGGTACATCGACAGATCTCTTTTCTGTATTATGCGTATTACATATATGCTATACGCATCTAAGGCAAGCGAAACTCCTAACTGATAGAAAACAATGACTGGTACCGAACTCATTTTGTCTCGAGAGGCGCTGATCGCGGCCGGCGACGCCGGCCAGACGTTCAAGTACGTGTTCTTTTGGGGCCACACCGAGCGCGACCTCGACGTGGTCTCGGCGGCCTGCCTCAGCCAGTGGTACCCGTCGCCTTTCGAGGCCGACGGCGTCCGCTACGCCACGGCCGAGCACTACATGATGGCCGGCAAGGCGCGGCTGTTTGGCGACGACGAAATGCTCGAGCAGATCCTGTCCGCAGGGTCCCCGGCCGAGGCCAAAAAACTGGGGCGCAAGGTGCGCCACTTCGATCACGAGGCCTGGACCGCTGCCTGCTTCGACATCGTCGTCGCCGGCAACGTCGCCAAGTTCTCCGCAGACGCGCGCCTTCGTGATTACCTGGTGGGTACGGGGGAGCGGGTACTCGTCGAGGCGAGCCCGCGCGATCGCATCTGGGGGATCGGCATGGGCAAGAACAATCCGGCCGCGTCGAATCCGCGCGAGTGGCGGGGAAAGAACCTGCTTGGCTTTGCGCTGATGAAGGCGCGCCGCGCGTTGCGGGACGGCGCGTGATGCGCGGCGCGACCATCGGGTGGCGGCGGAGGTGTCTGTGCGCGCGGTGATTCGCGCCGATGGCGGCGTTCGCCTCGGCTCGGTTGCCCGGCCGAGGGTTTCGCGGCCCGACGACGTGATCGTAGCGGTCGCCCACGCGGGCGTGTGTCGAACCGATCTCTATGTCGCGCAAGGCCGCATTCCGGTGCGCGAGCCCCGCGTGCTCGGTCACGAGTTCGCGGGCGTGGTGGCCGAGGTCGGTCCCGCCGCGCGCTTTCGGGTCGGACAACGCGTCGCCGCCATGCCCTGGATTGGCTGCGGCGAGTGCCCTACGTGCGCCGCCGGCGAAGGGACGCGCTGTCCGCACGCGACCATGCTGGGCATCGATCGCGACGGGGCGTTCGCCGAGTGGGTGTCGGTGCCCGACCGCTGCGTGTTCGCGGTGCCCGACGCCCTCGATCTGCGCGTCGCCGCCTTTGCCGAGCCGCTGTGCGCCGCGCTCGCGGTGCTGGGCGCGGGGCTCGAGCCGACCGAGCGCGTGCTGCTCGCCGGCGGCAACCGCATCGCGACCGTGGTCGAACGGGTCTTGCGGCGCGCGGGCTGTGAACGGCTGGTGGTGTGGAACCCCCGGGTCGGCGGCGCGCCGGACGCCGGCGCCTTCGACCGGGGAATCGAAACCGGTGCCACCGCCGAGGTGCTCGATGGGCTGCTGACCGCGGTGCGTCCGGGCGGCACGCTGGTTCTTCGCAGTCGCCCGGCCGCCCCGGTGGCCATCGACGTGAACCTGGCTGTGCGCCGCGAGATAGCGCTGCGAGCCGTGCACTACGGCGACTTTGCCCAGGCTCTCGAGTGGCTCGCCGACGGCTTCGAGGTGAACGATTTGTTCGGCGCCTCGTACGGGCTGCGCGACTTCGACCGGGCGTTTGCCGACGCGCGCTCCGAGCGCACCAAGTGCTTTTTCGCGCCGGCGCCGGCGTCGGCGTCGGGAGGGGATTGATGTGCGGCGTGGTTGCGGCCGTGTCCCTCGACGGGGCGAGCCGGCCCGTCGATCTGCAGCCGGCCCTCGCCGCTCTGCAGCATCGGGGGCCCGACGGCCGGGGAGTCTGGACCGACCCAACCGGCGCCGCGGCCCTTGGCCACGTTCGCCTAGCCATTGTGGATCTGGCCCGCGGCGCGCAGCCGCTGGCGAGCGAAGACGGCGCCGTGGTGGCCACGGTCAACGGCGAGTTCTACGGGTTCGAGGCCCAGCGCGCCGAGCTGCAGTCGCGCGGCCACGCCTTTGCGACCGGCAGCGACAGCGAGGTGCTCGTGCACCTGTACGAGGAGCGCGGCGACGCCCGGGCCACGGTCGACGAGCTGCGCGGCGAGTTCGCGTTTGCGCTCTGGGACCGGCGTCGTCGGCGGCTGGTGGCCGCCCGCGATCGGTTCGGGATCAAGCCGCTGGTGTGGACGGTTCGCGACGGTCAACTGCTGGTGGCATCGGAGGCCAAGGCGCTGTTCGCCCTGGGCGTGACCGCGCGCTGGGATCGGCGCTCCTTCGCCCACGTTGCGACCCATCAGTACCTGCCGCCCGACCGAACGCTGTTTGACGGCGTGCACGCCGTTGCCCCCGGACACATGCTGGTCGCCGAGGAGGGCGACGTCCGCGTGGTTCGCTACTGGGACCTGGACTATCCTCTGGAGGGCTCCGCCGACCCGACCGACGCCGAGGAGCGTCGCGACGCGTTGCTCGCGGCCCTCGACGACGCCGTCGACGTTCGGCTGCGCGCGGACGTGCCGATCGGCTTCTACCTGAGCGGCGGCCTCGATTCGGCGGCGATCGCCGCGCTGGCGGCCCGCCGGTCGGCGACGCGCCCGCGCTGCTTTGCCGTGAGCTTCGGCCACGCGCCTTACGACGAGCTCGACCACGCGCGCTGCGTCGCCGACCATATAGGCGCCACTCTCGAGCCGGTCCCTGTCGACCAGGACGCGCTCGTCGAATCGCTCCCCGAGGCGGTTCGGTGCGCCGAGGGCGTGGGCATCAACGGGCAGTTTGCCGCCAAGTTCCTGCTCGCCCGGGCGGTGGCGCGCGCCGGTATCAAGGTCGTGCTCACGGGAGAGGGCGCCGACGAGGCACTGCTGGGCTATCCGCACCTCGTCGAGGACGTCTTGCGCGATAGCCCGGCCGCGCAGGCCTCTGTCTGGCGTGCCGCTCTGCACCGGGACACGGGAGCCTGCCGCGGCGTGATGATGCCCGATGGCCAGATCGAACTGCCCGGCGTACGGCGAACTCTCGGGGCCGTGCCCACGTGGTTCGAGGCCAAGGCTCTGCTCGGTCGGCGTGTTGGCGCCCTGCTGTCCGACGACGCCCGCGCCCACGTGGAGCGCCGGGACGTGTGGGGCGATCTGCTGGCCGGTATCGACGTGTCCGGCCAGCTCGCGGGGCGCCCGCCGGTGATTCGCTCGGCGTACCTGTGGAGCCGCCTGGCCATGACCGGCTACATCGTGCGCACGCTGGGCGACGGGACCGAGATGGCCTCGTCCATCGAGGGCCGACCGGCGTTTCTCGACCACCGGCTGTTCGAGCAGACCCGGCGCCTGCCCGTCGATTTGCTGGTGCGGGCCGGCGTTGAAAAGTGGCTGCTGCGCGAGGCCGTGACGCCTTTGCTTCCCGACGCGATCGCGCGGCGTCGCAAACACCCGTTTTTGGCGCCGCCCATCACGGCGTTTTCCACCGGGCGCGTCGAGGCCTTCGTGCGCGACACGCTGGCGGCGGACCTGCCGTTTTTCGATCGGCGCCGGGTCAATGACTTGCTCGACGGGCTGCCGTCCCTCGAGCGGTCGCAGCAGGCGGCGGCCGAGCCCGCCGTCATGATCGCGCTGTGCACGGCGGTTTTGCATCGACAGTTTCGCATGGAGGTGGGGACGTGACTCAATCGGCCTGGTGGGGGACGCTGTACGACGATCTGTTGGCGGACATGCTGCTCGAGCGCGCCGACCCGGGGCAAACCGCGCAAACCATCGAATTCCTCGAGGGGGTCTTGCAGGTGGCGCCGGGGCAGCGCGTGTTCGACCAGTGCTGTGGAATCGGCAGTCTGGCGGTGCCGATGGCCCGGCGGGGGTACGACGTGGTGGGCGTCGACCAGGCCGCGCGCTACGTCGAGCGAGCTTCCGAGGCCGCCGCCGATGCGGGCACCGACCCCGCCGCCTCCGACGCCGGTGGCCGCGCGCGGTTCTACGCCGCCGACGCCGGGCAGTTCGCCACCGAGGAGCCCTGCGACGGGGGCTTTAACTGGTGGACGAGCTTTGGCTATTCGCCCGACGACCGCGAAAACCTGCAGATGCTGCTGCGCGCCCGCGACTCCCTGCGACCCGGGGCGCGGTTTGCTCTCGACACCATGAACCTGGCCGGCGTGCTGCGCGGGTTTCAACGCGACTGGGTCGTGCGTCGGAGCACCCCGGCCGGCGAGGTGGTGCTGGTGCGCGAAAGCCGGGTCGATCTCGAGGCGGGCATGATGCGCAAGGTGTGGACCTACTTTGTGCCCGGGGGCGAGACCGTGGTGCGCCGAAGCTCGGTGCGGCTGTACCTACCGCACGCGCTGCTCGGTTTGTTCGAAGAGGCGGGTTTCGACGAACTAGCGCTCTACGGCAGCACTGCCGGCGATCCTCTGGACCTCGACAGCCCGCGCTGCATCGCGGTGGGGCGGAGGCGAGGGTGAGCGAGTCGGCCTCGGTCGGGGCACAGGGCCCTCGCGCAATTCGCGGTCAAGCGCCGGCCACCCGGGCCGGGCTTCGCTCGGCACTGTACGGCGGCGATATCTTCTTGTTGGCGCCGACCGAGGCGTCGCGACGGGCGGTGGCGGCGGCCAACGAGGTGCTCGCCGCGGAACTCGCGGTCTCGGATATCCGGGCTGCCCATCGCGAGCTCGACGAGGCGGCGTTCTTCGAGCGCATCGGCCGGGTGCGCCGCGCCTTGTTTTGCGACCCGGCCTGGCACGCCGTGGTCGAAGCCGTTGTCGACGACCTCGGCTTTGCCGACGGCCCATTCGCCTTCGACCCGATTCGCCTGCGGGTCGTTGCCCACCGCGGTCACGAGAACCCGCGGGCCCGGTCGGTGTACTACCCGCACCGCGACACCTGGTACGCGCATCCGGCGGCGGTGGTGACCTGGTGGATTCCCCTGCACGACCTCGGCGAGGCCGAGACGTTCTGGCTCTATCCCGACGCGTTCGAGCGCCCGATCGACAACGACTCCGAGGTGTTTGACTACCGCGACTGGGTGCGCGACGGCTGGGAGCTCAAGATCGGGTGGCAGCAGCGAGACGCCGGACTGACCGCGCGGTACCCGGGGGTCGTCGGGCGGCCGAGTCCGGGGCGGGCGCTGGCGTTTGCCTGCCGCCGGGGCGACAACCTGCTCTTCTCGGGCGCGCACTTTCACCAAACCCGGCCGCAGTCCCTCGGCCAGACGCGCTACAGCCTCGACTTTCGCGTGGTGTCGCTCGCCGACAGCCGCGGGGGGCTCGGTGCTCCCAACGTCGACAATCGATCGCGCGGGTCGGCGCTGGTCGACTACACGCGAGCGGCGAGGCCGTGACCGCCGACTTCGTCACCCGGCTTTGCGCCATTGCCCGGCGCCAGCCCGACGCCATCGCCGTCGAGCAGGCGGGCCAACCGGTGATGACGTACCGGGCCCTCGTGCGCCAGGCGTCCCGGGTGGGCGCCGCCATTGCCGCCCGGGGGCTTGGCCGTGACGACGTGGTGGGACTGGCGATCGACAAATCGCCGGGCTGGATCGCGGGCATGCTCGGCGCCTGGTGGGCGGGAGCGGCCTGGATGCCCCTGGATTCGTCGCAGCCCGCCCAGCGCCGCCGCGCTGCGATCGAACGCTCGGGCTGCCGACTTGCCGTGGTGAGCGCCCGGGGCGACGACGCGCTCACCCTCGACTCGATGGCGCTCGAGGAGGTCGGAGATGCCGAGGCGCCACCGGCCGAGTGCGCGCCCGCGAGTCTCGCCTACGTGATCTTTACGTCGGGAACCAGCGGGGCGCCCAAGGGCGTGGCCGTCGACCACCGGGGGCTCGTGCCCATGCTCGATCAGCAGATCGAGGCCTTTGGACTCGAACCGCGATCGCGCAGCCTATGGATGCTGTCGCCGTCCTTCGACGCGTCGGTCTCCGATGTCGGGACGGCGCTGCTGGCCGGTGCGACCCTGTGTCTGGAAGACGCGGACCGGTGGCGGCGCACCGACGGGCTTCTGCAAGTTCTCGAAGAGCGTTCGATCTCCTACGTCGACATGCCGCCGGCGGTGCTTGCGACCCTGGAGCCCGAGCGCGCGCCGCCGTGCCTGGACACGGTGGTGGTCGGCGGCGAGGTGTGTGACGCCGACACGGCGCGTCGCTGGGCTCGATGCGTGAACTTGATCAACGTCTACGGACCGACCGAGGCCACGGTGTGCACGAGCCTGGTTCGGTGCACGTCGCGGTGGTCGCGGCCTCTGCTGGGCCGACCGCTGGCCGGGGTGCGCTACCGGGTCGTGGACAGCGGTGGGCTGGACGTTGCCGACGGCGCGGCCGGCGAGCTGTGGATCGGCGGACGACAGCTCGCGCGCGGCTACCTCGGTGACCCGGAGATGACGGCGCGCCGGTTTGCGACGGACGACCGGGGCCAGCGCTGGTACCGCACCGGGGATCGGGTGGTGCGTCGCGGCGACGATTGCGAGTTCGTCGGGCGTCTCGACCGACAGTGCAAGGTGCGCGGCATGCTCGTCGCGCCGGAAGAGGTGGAGGCGGCGCTCGCCTCGCACCCCGGGGTTGATGCGGTCGCGGTCGCCAGTCGAGTGCTGGCGCCCGGGCGCCGGCGGGGCCTGGTTGCGTTCGTCGAGGGGACGGCCTCGGCCGAGGAGCTGCGGTCGCATGCGCGCCTTCGCGTGCCCCACTGGATGGTCCCGGTGCGCGTGCAGCGGGTCGAGCGGCTGCCGCGCACGCCGTCGGGCAAGGTGGATATGCGGGCGGTGAGCAAACTGCGGTGCACCGAGCACCGCCCGCGGGGGCGCGCTCCGACCGGCGCGTCCGAGCGTCGCGTCGCCCGGTGGTTTTGTGCGGTGCTGGGGGTTGATGCGGTCGGCGCCGACGACGACTTCTTTGCCCTGGGCGGCGACTCTCTCGCCGTGGTCGAGGTGCTGGCCGCGGCCGCCGTGGACGGCGTGGCCCTGGGCCCTCAGGCCCTGGCGGATTCGCCGACGGTCGCGGCCCTGGCGAAACAGCTGGCGGTTTCGGATCTCGGTGAAGAGCGGTCCGTCGATCAACTGCGGCGCGAGGTCCGGCAGCTGTCCCTCGCCCTGCCGCGACCGGCCGATGCGCCGCGGGCCGCGCCCTGGCGCCACGTGCTGGTCACCGGAGCAACCGGTTTTCTCGGCCGGCGAGTGGTTGCCGAGCTCGTGCGGACCACCGCGGCGCGGGTGACCTGCCTGGTTCATCCGCGGGACGAGACCGCCCGGGCCCGGCTGCGCCGGCACTGTCCGGCCGCGGGCGAGGCACCGGAGCGAGTCGCCGCGGTCCCCGGCGACATCGCCGCGCCGGGATTCGGCCTGCCGCCCGACGACTGGGCCGGGCTCGCCGACTCGGTCGACGCCGTGGTTCACCTGGCGGCCGTCGTCAATCTGGCCTGGCCATACCGCGAGCTGCGGGCGGCCAACGTGCTGGCCGTGCGCACCGCCCTGGAGCTCGCGGCGGCCGGGCGGCCCAAGGTTTTGCACTACGCCTCGACCCTGTCGGTGTTCGTATCGACCGACCGCAACGCCGGCGTCGCTCGCGAGGACGACGACCTGAGCGAGACCCGCCGGGTCTACGGCGGGTACGGGCAAAGCAAGTGGGTGGCCGAAGCGCTGGTGGCCGATTGCCTATGGCCGGCATCGTCGTATCGCCTGGGGTTGCTGGTCGGCGACCGGACGCGTCCGAGCTTGCCGCGCTCTCACTGGCTGTCCATGATCATTCGGGGGCTTGCCAATCTCGGATGTGCGCCGCGCGACGTCGACCCGGCGCTCGCGTTTGACGCCACGCCGGCTGACGATGCGGCGCGCGCGCTGGTTCATCTGGCCGCCCGCGCCGAGCCGGCGGTGTATCACCTGGCCGGTGCGCGCCCGGTTTCGATGGTCCGCTTGCTGGCGGCGATGCGTCGCGCCGGCATCGCGCTCGCGGCCGTGAACGATGACGAGTGGACCGAGCGCGTGCGGCGGGCCGGGGCCGAGGCGGCGGCTGTGCGCCTGGGATTTCCCGACCGTCCGTATGCGGCGGGCGACCGCCACAACCACCGCGCTCTCGATCTGTGTCAGGCGACGGGCATTCGCTTCGACTGTTCGCGGGCGAGGGCCGCCGGCGGCGCCATCGAGGCGGTCGACGATGACTGGCTCGCGCGGTGTGTCCACGAGGCGCTCGGGGAAGACGCATGACCCCGACCACCGGGATGGTGCTCGGCAAGTTCATGCCGCCTCACGCGGGCCACATGTACCTCGTCGACTTCGCCCGAGCCTACGTCGACGACCTGACCGTGGTGGTTGGCACGCTGCCGGGCGAGCCCATCGACGGCCGGCTCCGGTTCGCCTGGATGCAAGAGCTGGCGGCCGGGGCCCGGGTCGTGCATCTGCCCGACGAGCTGCCGCAGCACCCGCGGGAACACCCGCGCTTTTGGGACCTGTGGCGAGCCGCCCTCGATGGCGTGCTCGAGGTTCGCCCCGACATGGTGTTCGCCTCGGAAGACTACGGGGCCCGGCTGGCCGAGGTCCTCGGCGCCGACTTCGTGGCCGTCGACCCCGGGCGCGTGGCGATGCCGGTGAGCGGGACGGCCGTGCGCGCCGACCCCTTTGCGCACTGGCGGTACCTGCCTCCGTGCGTTCGCGCCCACTACGCCCGGCGCGTGTGCGTCTTCGGCCCGGAGTCGACCGGCAAAACAACCCTCGCCGAGGCGTTGGCCCGGGCCCTCGACACGGTTTGGGTGCCTGAGTACGCGCGCACGCTCATCGAGCAGAACGCCGGCGAGATCGACTACGCCGACATCGACCGCATCGCGCGCGGCCACCGCGCCGCCGAGGACGCCCTGGCGCGTCGGGCCAACCGGGTGCTCGTGAGTGACACCGATTTGCTCGCGACCGCGATCTGGAGCGACGTGCTGTTTGGTCGCGTGCCGCCCGGGCTGTACGAGACCGCGATTTCGCGTCGGGCCGATCTGTACTTGCTGTGCGACGTCGACGTTCCCTGGCAGGCCGACGTCGCTCGCTATTTGCCAGACCAGCGCCGCAGCTTCTTCGACCGCTGCAAGCGCGAGCTCGAGCGACACGGTTGCCGCTACGTCGAGGTTCGCGGCACGCGAGACGAACGCCTGGGTCGCGCCGTCGATGCCGTGCGCGCTCTCGACTTGTCCGAATAGGTCTTCTTCGCGCGTCCGGGCTCGTTCGTGCGCTGCCGGTCTTTCGATACGTCGGCGTAGGCGACGGAACATGTAGCGATGCACCGCGTCGCAAAGACTTGAACGGTTCGTTGAGTCGTTTTCGGCTGCTTGGGTATCCAATTCAGAGCGCAGAGGGAATCACCACTCAACGAAAGGAAGAAGATGTCGAGATTTACGGTTGCGGTTGTCGTTGCCGGTGCGATTGCGTCGATGGGATGTACGGTCGTAAGTCAGGGCGAAGTGGGCGTGCAGCGCACCCTGGGACAGTACGAGAACCGCATTAACGACGGAGGTCTCGAGTTCTACAATCCCTTCTTGGGGCGCGTGGTCAAGGTGCCTGTGCGCACCGTGAACCTCGAGGTCGACTCGAAGCTGCCCTCGAAAGAGGGGCTCAACATTCAGGCGCAAATCTCGATCCTGTACCGGGTCGAACCGAAGCGGGTGCCTGAGCTTCTGCGGACCGTGGGGTCGCGTTTTCAGACCAACTTAATCCTGCCCATCTTTCGCTCGGCGGTGGCAGACGTGAGCGCGCGTTTCCTGGCCAAGGACATGCACACCGGGTCGCGCAACGATATCGAGCGAGAAATTCAGGCGCGCATGGCGTCGCTGCTGGCCCCGCGCGGAATCAACGTCGAGGCCGTGCTGATCAAGAGCATCGAGCTGCCGGCCAACCTGTCCCGGGCCATCGAGGCCAAGCTCGAGGCGGAACAGCGCGCTCTGCGTATGGAGTTCGTGCTGCGCGAAGAGCAGCAGGAGGCCGAACGCAAGCGCATCGAAGCCGAGGGTGTTCGCAACGCCCAGCGGATCATCGCCGAGAGCCTCACGCCGCTGCTGGTTCAGTACCGGTCGATCGAGGCCTTCTTGGAGCTGGCCAAGAGCCCGAACGCCAAGACCATCTTTACCGATGGCGACATGCCCAAGCTCGTCACCGATCCGGCCCCGGGCCCGGCCTCGCCCTGATCGGTTTTGCTCACCGCGGCGCGGCTTTACAGCGTCGCGGTGAGCGGCCGAGCGCCGTCGAGGGGAATTTTGGCGATCATCACGCGCTCGCCCTGGCGGACGACCGCGTGGGCGACGCCGTCCCAGGTCACCAGGCCGACGAGCTCGTCTTTGGTATCCGCACCCAGGGCGAGGTAGCTCTCGGTGCCGGCCGCAAGGTCGACGAGCTCGATGACCAGGACGCCGCCGAGGAGCTTTGCCGTCACCAGCGTGTCGCCGGCCAGGGTCAACCGGGTTCGGCCGTTGGGATCCAGGTTCGTCAGGCTTGGGCGGGTTTCGCAGCCGTCGGCCGTGCACACCGTTCGGGTGTCTCGAGCCAGCGAGACGAATCGACTGGCGTCGCAGGTCGCGGTGCCACCGGCCTGGGCGAAGTTGAAGATTGGCGAAACGGTTCGCGTCGACGGGTCGAGCCGCACCAGCGCGTCGCTGCCCCACCACCACGACGCGCCCCCCGAAGCCGGGCAGTAGGCCGCGTCGAGGAGCGACGGCGGCGCGGCGATCGGCGTGAGCTTGCCCGACAGCGAGGTCTGGTCGAGGGGCAGCCAGAAGGTCGACGTTCCGTCGGAGAACACCATGTCGGCGCGCTGGTCGAGCCAGTCGAAGATCGGCGTGTTGCCGGCGGCGGCGACGAAGAACGTGGGCTTTGCCCAGGTTTTGCCGTCGTTGGTTGAGCGTTGCACGGCGAGCGCATCTGCGAAGGCGCTGGTTCCGTCGGCGTCTTTGATGTCGAGCCCGGCGTTTTGCACGCGCAGCATGCGCTTGCCGTCGCGCAACGCGAACATGATCATCTCTCCGTCGGCGGTGGCTGCGTCGATGAGGTCGGCGACCGCGAGCTCGTGTCGCTGCGTCGGGCCGGTCATTACGGTGATCGCGTCGCGCTGGTGCAGAAGCACTCGCCCGTCGCGAACCTCGATCGATTCGGCCGTCAGGGCCTCGCCGTCGTCGCCGGTGACGAACCGGGTCGGCAGACCGGTGAGCCTGGGGCCTTTGGCAAGGGCGTCGGACGGCAGGCCAACGCGACTGCGCAGGTCCTGGTACGCGTCGTCGAGCATGCCGATATGGCTGCCGAGGCGGCGCACGGCCGACACCCGCGCCGAGAAGCTGGCGCCGCCGTTGGCCACCTCGCCCAGGGCCAGCAGGCGCCGGGTTCCCTTGTCGACCTCGTACCAGCCCGCCTCGATGGCGGTGTCGCCCGAGTGGTCGGTGGAGCGGGTTAACGCTTTGACCTTCGCCTCGCACTCGAGCAGCAGGGCCGGCTCGGCGCTCGGCAACGTGCGCAGTACGGTCGCGAGCTGCAGGTCGTCTGACGCGGGCGTTTCGCCCAGATAACACGCTCGAACGTCTCGCCAGGCGGCGCCCCAGGCTTCGACGGCGGCCGGTTCTTTCTTGGCTGGATCGCAGGCTCCCGCGAGCGCAACCAACCCAACCAGTCCCATGAACACCTGCCGTCGCATGGCGCGGACGCTAGCACGGGCGACTGGCGCTCGATCCCGGTAGTCTGTGCACTAACCCACAACAGGCTAGGGCCAGGCGATGAGCCGAAAACGAAGGCGCGGCGACGGTCGAAAGGACCGCCGCCGCGGGGGCTGCCTACGCGGGGACGCGGCTAGCTAGTACCAGTTGAAGCCGAGGGTCAGCGACGCCATCGACACCGTATCGTTTTCGTCGTACGTCACGCCCGAGCCGCGCAGCTGCAGGTCGAGGGCAAAGTTTCTCGACTGGAGCACTTCGACACCGGCGGCGAACATCACGCCGGCACCGACTTCGCTCTCCGCGACCACGTCGCCGTTGTTGTCGCTTACGCTCAGCTGGCCGACTCCGATACCGCCCTTGATCCACACTCGCGGGGTCACCCAGAACTGGGCGGCGGCGGTGGAGATGGCGTGGGTCACGGCCAGGTCATCGGTGGCTTCCGACACCGCGGAGACATCCCACATCAGGCCGAGGCGCTGGGTGAGCATGGCTCCGATGTGAAAATCGGCGGCGACCCCGTCAAAAGATTCGCAGGTGTCGCAGTCGGCGAGTCCGAAGGAGCCGCCGCCGAGCGAAAAGCCGATGAGAAGCCCCTGCCGATCGACGTGGCTAAAGCGCTGCTCCACGTTGGGGGGCGCAAAGGGAGCTCCGGGCGCCCCGGGGGCGCCCTGGGCGGACGCGGCCGTCGCGGCGCCGAGCGCGAGGGAAAATGCTACGAGGCTAACAGCGAGGCGATTCATGCCCCGGAGCTAGAGCAAGCTCTGTACCGGTGGCGAAACCCTTGATTCGCTTGCGGATTGCCGCGTGCGCGCCGGTTCACTGTAACCGCGCGTGGTGTATCGCCAAAGCCACAGGTTCACATCCAGGGGCGCTCCTCCGGGGTGAAACGATCACGACAGGTCGTACTTGCGCATCTTGAGGGTGAAGGTGCGGCGCGGCATAGACAGGAGCCGGGCGGCCTCGGCCCGAACGCCGTTGGCGGCGGCGAGTGCTTGCTCCATGCGTTCCTTTTCGAGATCGGCGAGCTCCTCGGCGATCGGGCGAAAGGCCGGGGCGACCGCTTCATCGGCGGTGGGCGCGGTCGGGGCGTCGCCGGTGGGCTCGTGCTGCTGGACCCGCGGCGGCAGATGCCACGGCTGCACCAACGGCCGATCGCACGTCGCGGCGGCGAACTCGATGGCGTTTTTGAGCTCGCGCACGTTGCCGGGCCAGGGATAGGTCGCCAGTGCGCGCAGGCAGTCGTCGGACAGCGCGGTCGCGTTGGCGTCGCGGTTGGCCGCCTGCTCGAGAAAGCGCTGGGCCAAAAGCGGGACTTCTCGCCGGCGCTCGCGAAGCGGCGGCACCGCCACGCACGCCGCGGCCAGGCGATAAAACAGGTCGCGGCGAAAGGCCCCGGTCGCCACCATCGCCTCGAGGTCCCGGTGGGTGGCCGCGACGACGCGCACCGAGACCGAGCGCGGCGCGGTTTCGCCGACGCGCGTAATCTCGCCCTGGTCGAGGGCGCGCAGCAGCTTGGCCTGGGCGCTGGCGGTGAGTTCGGCGACCTCGTCGAGAAAGAGCGTCCCGCCGTCGGCGGCCTCGAAGAGCCCGGGCTTGTCGCGCTCGGCGCCGGTGAAGGCGCCCTTCTTGTAGCCAAACAGCTCGCTTTCGAGCAGCGCGTCCGGCAAGGCCGCCGCGTTGACGGCGACGAAGGGCGCGGCGGCGCGAGGCGACAGGGCGTGCACCGCGTAGGCGAGGTTTTCTTTGCCGGCGCCGGTCTCGCCGGCAATTAGCACCGGCAGTTCGGCCACCGCGAGGCGTCGCACCAGGTCGAACAAGCGCTCCATGGCCGGGTCCGCGACGATGATCGAGCGGTCGCCAATGGCCAGCTCGTAGGTCGCCGGCGCCACCCGGGGGACGCTTCCGGCGGTGGCGGCGCCGCGAGCGGCGCGCCGAGCCGCGCCGAGCAACGCGGCGGCATCGCCGCCGTCGCGCGGGTGAACCGCCAGTCCGACTCGCGCGCTTGACGCGTGGTCGCCACTTTCCGCGGCGGCGGCCTTCAGGAGCGCTCGCGCTTCGTCACTGGCGAGCTCGGGCAAGACCACGGCGAGGGTGCCGGGCTCGAGCGGCGCGGCTTCGATGTGTCGGTCGCTGAAGTATCGCTGGAGCGTGCGCTGGCCCTCGGGCACGAGGTCGACGAACGTCGCCACGGCGAGCTCGCGCTCGGCGCGCTCGGCGCGGCGCAGCTCCGCGGCGATGCGCCCGAACAAAGCGTCTTGGCCGCCCGGCTCCCGGCGGGGGCGGCGAGGCGCCCCCGAGACCACCAGGCTGGTACCGCCCAGGGAGACGATGTCGCCGAGCTCGAGCTGCCGCTCGCGATCGACGCGCTGGCCGTTGACGCGCGTGCCGTTGTGACTGCCCAGATCCGCAACGGAGACGCTGTTGTCGCGCAGGGTTAGCCGGGCGTGCCGGCGCGACACCGAGTGGTCGTCGAGGACCAGGTCGGCGTCGGGGTCGCGGCCGACGTCGAGGGCGCCCGAGGCCGGCAGGGAAACCCGCTGGGATCGCTTCTGGCCGACCACCAGCAGCGATACCTCGCCCGCCGGGGCCACAACGTCGCCCAGGCTGCGGGTTTCCACCAGCTTGGGCGGCCGCGTTTCCATGGGGGCGACGGTTGCACGCCGCCCCCAGGGGCGCAACGAGGGCCAGATGGTCAGTCGACCAGGCCGGTGCGCAGGGCTCGCGAGACCGCTTCGGCCACGCAGTTGACGTCGAGCTTGCGGTACAGCGTTTTGACGTAGGCGCGCACGGTGTCGATGCTGATGCCCAGCTCGAAGCCGATCTGCTTGTACGACTGGCCGTTGACCAGGCAGGTGAGCACCTGGCGCTCGCGCGCCGTGATGCGCACGTCCGGCGTTCGCCCGAGCGCCCAGCGCTCAATCAGCGGTCGCCACGAGCGAGGCGGCTTGATGGGAACGACCCGGCCGTCGCCCTGGCGCAGGGCCGCGGTGAAGTCGTTGTCGGCAGTAAGGGTGAGGACCACTTGCACGCTCATGCCGCCGGAAAGAGCATAGTCCGTGCCGGGCGGTGGCCCGTTTGATTTCAGTCTTTTGCGGTGTGATCTGGGCACCCAGGGCAAGTTCTGCCCGGCAGCCGGCGGCCCGGTGGGCAAGTCTTGCTCACCCGCCGTGGCCGGCGAGCCAATCGCGAATCTCGCGTCGCTTGCTGGCGCCGTGATCGCCGGCGGGCTCCAGGGCGGCCAGGGCCGCCTCGGCGCGTTCGCGCGCTCCGCCTCGCTCCCCGGTGGCCCACAGGGCGCGGGCCAGAGCGAACAGGGTTTTGCCCCGCTCGGCGGCGTCGCTCTCGCTGGCCTGCTGCAACCGGTCGGCTCGCTGCAGGGCGACCAGGGCGTCGTCGGGCTGGTCGAGGCCGAGGCGGCACTCGCCAACCGCCGTGAGCACGAACGCGATCAGAATGTGCTCGGCGCCGAGATTGCTTTCGAAGATTTCGAGGGCGCGGGTTTGCGCGGCCAATGCAGCCTCGAAGTCGCCGAGCATGGCCAGAGCATCGCCCTTGTTGTGCAGCGCCAGGCCGACCTTGAAGTGGTCGGGGCCCAGGGCGCGGGTGACGATGTCGGTGGCCTGTTCGAAGCAGGCCAGCTCGCGCTGGTAGTCCTCGAGCCAGGCGTGCACGCAGCCGACGTTGATGAGCGACACCGCGACGTCCGGGTGGTCGGCGCCGAGCGACTCGCGGCGCAGGGCGACACATTCGTCGTGCAGGGTCAGCGCTCGCTGGTAGTCGCCGGTGTGGCTCACGACGGTCGCCAGGTTGTTGAGCGACCAGGCGACCCGGCCGGGATCCGGATAGGGGGCGGCTCGACGCGCCTCGAGGGCGCGCTCGTGGTGGACGAGGGCGTCGTCGTAGCGCCCGCGCACGTGGGCCAGGCTGCCGAGGTTGTTTTCGAGGTCGCCGCGCAGCTCGGCGGGGTCGCCCGCCCGGGCAACGGCCGCGGTCGCCGCCCAACCGAGGCTCTCGGCGGCCTCGTGGCGGGCCTGGTGGTTGCCGAGCACCCAGACCAGGTGGCTCCAGGCGGTCGCCAGCGCGTCATCGTCTTCGAGTCGGGCGGCCTCGCTCGCCGCCGCGCGCAGTTGCTCGGCGGCGGCGTCGAATTGCCCCACGTGGTCGAGCAGGCGGCCGTGGGCGAGGCGCGCGGCCAGGGCAACCGTCGGGTGAAGGTCGCCCGCGCCCTCGCAGATCGCTTTGGCGATCTCCAGGCCGTCGGTGTACTTGCCGGCGCGCTCGAGGGCGTTGGCCCGATCGATAGCCGTGCGCGCCTCGGCCGAGGTCGCGTCCAGGTCGGCTCCGGCGTCGCCCGGGTTGGCGACGCGCGACACGTCTTCGGGGGCCTCGAGCCGGCCCACCGCGTACACGGCGGCGTCGAGAACCTCGGCGTCGGCGTCGCAAACGAACACTTCGATGAGGGCGCGCAGCTCGTCGAGCCGGTGCGAAAGCCAGGTCATGCGCCGGGCGAGCAGCGCGGGCGAAACTTCGCCGCGAATGTGCGAGGCCTGAAACGTTGCTTCGTGGGCGGCCACCCAGCGGACGGCGTAGTCGTCGAGGCGTCGGCGCACGATGGCGGCGGTGTCGGTCGCGTACGACCGGCCCGTGGCTTCGAAGGCCGCCGTCAGGTCGCGCGCTCGACGGCCGTCCCAAATGCCGACCAAGCGGTCGCGCGGACCGCCCTGGGCCAGGGGGTGCAAAAGCTCGCCCATGGTGGCAAAGCGGGCCGCGGGATCGACCGACAGCCCGCGCCGCAGCACTTCTTCGATCCAGCCCGGCACGGCCACGTCGCCCGGCGGGGCGGCAATGTCGCCGGCCAGCGCGCTGGCGCGCATCTGCTCGAGGGTGTCGCCGGAAAACGGCGGCTCGCCCCACAGGGCTTCCCACAGGGCCGCGCAGAACGAAAACTGGTCTGTCGCCGTCGAGACCGGTCGGCCGAGGTGCTGCTCCGGCGCCATGTAGCGCGGGGTGCCGGCGGCCGGCAGGTCGACGTCCCGGGCCGCGGTGGCGAGGCCGAAGTCGGAGACCCGAACCCGGCCGTCGGAGCCGACGAGAACGTTGGACGGCTTGAAGTCGCGGTGCACCAGGCCGGCGTCGTGGGCGGCGGCCAGGCCGCGGCCCGCGCGCAGATACATGGAGACCAGGCCCGCCCAGTCGCGTTCGCGGGCCTGCCACGTCGTGAGGGTCTCGCCGTCGACCAGCTCCATGGCGACGAACAGCCGTTCGCCGATGGTGCCAACGTCGTGCACGACGACCACGTTTTCGTGGGAGACCCGGGCCATGGCCCGGGCTTCGGCCTGCAGGCGTCTGGTCGCTTCGGCGCCGCCGGCGCGCAGCAGCTTGATGGCGACGCGGCGGTCGAGTTCCGGGTCGTAGGCGGATACCACGACGCCCATGCCGCCTTCGCCAAGGGTTCCGGTGACCTGGTAACGGCCGAGTCGCTCGCCGGCGTGAAACACCTGAGCCCGCGCGGGCAGCGTCGGGCCCTCGTCGTCGAACGTGATCGTGACAGGGACCACAGGTGGGTCGTCGGCGGGTGCGTCGGGCGCGGCCATGGCGGCTCGGCGAGCTTACCCCGATCTAGTTTTCGGGTGGTCGACCCACACGTTCATGTGATCGGGCGCAACGTGAACCGCCCGGTATGCGGATTCGCCGTTGCGGGCCCCGTTTGCCCGTGTTTTGTTGCGTTCGCCGGCCGGGGTGGAGCGGCGCAGGAGGGACGACAAGTGAAGTACGTTTTCAAGCTGGTAGCGGCGGCCGCGGCGGCCTCCGTCGGGGCCGGGTGCCTGGTCGAGGTCGAGCAAGCCCCGGGCGATTGGAGCGAGGTGGGCGATGCCGAGGCCGAGAGGGCGTCGCTCATCACGTACAACCTCATCACCTACAACTTGATCACGTACAACTCGCTGTCAGCGAACGTCAGGTCCAGCACGGAGATCGTCCAACACCCGCTGGACGACAAGACGTACAGCGGCGGCAACGAGTACCTGCAGCTGCAGCTGCTCGACCCCGATGCTCAGCTGTACTTCGGCTACCTGGTGAGCTGCGCGCTCGACGAAACCCAGGTGGTGCCGTGGGTAAGCCCCGATGGCAAGCAGAGCGAAGAGTTCTTCGGCGCCATGGGCCTGTGCCCAGAGTGGGGCTCCGGCAAGCCGAGCCTGCGCTGCCAGGAGCTGGTCTCAGCCTGCATTCTGGCGCGCAACAACGCGTTCGGCGTGCGGGTAGCGCAGTCGCCGCGCGGCATCAACAGCAGGGGGTTGCCCATCTCGAACCCGAGCGATCCGGTGCCGGCGCTCGATGAGGACGAGGCCCGAAGCTTTCACAGCTGCGGTAGCGCGGAGTACAGCGTGGCCCGGGACTGCGGGTTCGAGCCGGACTTCGCCGGCCGTTGCTCGGGCGGCAGCGACGTCAAGCTCGCCGGCACGGGCTGTTCGGGCGGCGTCGCGGTCCGGGTGTGTCCGACGCGAAACGGCTGCGACCAGGCGACCAGCATCGAGCAGACCGACGAGATTTGTGGGGAGTCGATTGCGTTTACCTGCCCGGCGTCCGGCGAGTTCAGCGTCATGCAGGGGCCGACGTACACCGATCGGCCCGAGACGGCGACCATCGTGAGCGTTGCGGGCGCCGCCTACCCGGCGACCGAGGAGGAGCTGTTCGACATGCGCGAGGGCGCGTTCTTCGGCAACATCTTTGGTGGCAACGTCGACGAGAACGTGAGGGTCGAGGTGCTCGAGGTCGGCGACGAGTTTGAAATCGTCCATCGGTGGCGGGGCAAGCCGTTCAAGAACGCCGACGACCTCGCGAACTCGTACGAAGGCACCCTGTACACCCATATGTACGCGTGCCACAGCGATGAATGGACCCACGGCGAGGCCTACCTGAGGCAGCGGCTTTGCGCCGGCATTAGCCACGCGGGCTGTGCCGCGAAGCCCATGGGAGCCTGTTACGTGCCCCCGGTGCAGAGCAACGCATCGCCGGGGCTCCCGGGACCGGTTTCGCTGCCGTCTTGGTTTCCCGGGCTCCCCGATGCGCCGCGAGTTCCGCAGCTGCCCAGCGGATCGCGGGCGCGGCTGCCGAGTTTTCCCGCGCCCCGGGTGCCCCGGGTGCCCCGGTTCCCGCAGTTTCCCGGCCTGCCCGAAATTCCCCCCGACGAGGGCGAGGACGCCGGCCGGTGCGAGGTTCAGGACAACACCCTTCTCATGGACGATCTCGACTACGACAAATGCCACGCGGGTGGGCGCGTTTGGGAACACCCGATCACGGTATTTCTCGAGCACCGTTGCGCCGTGGCCAGCGACTTCGTCGAGTGTTTCAGCCGCGACGACGACGAAGAAGAAGAGCGCCGAGAGAAACCCGACGAGCCGTGGAAGAAGCAATAGAGCACCGCGCGACCGCGAGATAGTTCGCGGCCACGGGGCTTTTCTCGTGTCGGGCGCCGGGCGGTTGGCGCGTTCAGAAGTCGCGGGGCGGTTCTTCGGTCTTGGCGAACCGCAGGAACTTCACGAACGTGTAGATCAGGAGCGCGAACAGGCCCGACCAAACCACGACGCCGCCGAGGGTTGCGTCGCTAAACACGACGAAGGCGACGACCGTGAGCAAAATGGCGAACGGAACGCTGATGAGTTCGAGGGCAATTCCCATGAGAGCCTCCTTGAGCGCGTAGCTCGACCGTTTCTGGTTGCGAGCCGCGTGCCACGGCACCTGGCGGGTTTTGCGAGGGCAAAAGGGGCGCGGCGACCCGGGTCGATCGCCGCGCCCGGCACGAAGGGCGCTGGCATTGCGTCAGCGCATGGCGGGTGCTCGCGCGCGTGGGTGGGGGCGCACGCGCGAGCCGTGTCCGCGGACGAACCTGCCTACGGCGATCCGTAAACCGCCGCGGCCCCGGCTCGGTCGAGGCCGGTCAACGCGAGACTCGAAAAGCTGCCCGTGCCGTTGCATTGCGGGTAGTGCATCGTCGAGCTCGAGTCGTACTGCGTGATGGCAATCCAGTTGCCATCCTCGTAGCAGGGGTTGGAGCGAATGCGGGTGTGCTCGTGGCGGAACCCGAGAATGTGGCCAAGCTCGTGGCGCATGACTCCGTCTTGACTCAGCCCTTGTTGAAAGAACTGATTTACGACGACGAGCAGGTTGCCCTCGGCGTTGCCGCGTCGGGGAAAGAACGCCGATGCGATGAACGACCCCGACGTCGGCCGCACCGCGATGTCGATAGAGCCCGCCGACGTGCAGTTGCCGTCGCGGCTCGAGTCGTACGTGAAGCGGAGCCGGGCGGCCGACGCCCAGTCGGCGGCGGCGCGCTGCATCGATCGCCGAATGGCGGCCTTGTTGCTGCCGAAGCTGTTGCTTACGCAGTATCGGATGTCGCGCTCGATGCGGTTGGTATCGAGGGCGCCACCACCGGCCAGGGTCAGGGCGCTGCCCCTGTCCCAGATCCCCCAGTAGTAGTCTTCGGCTTCCTCTAGCGAGCGAAACTGAATGTCGCGGTAGAGAAAGACTGGCGCTCCGTCGACTTCGATGGTTTGAAGCGCTTGTTGGAATTCGTCGAAGCTATACGTCGGCTCTTCGACGGTGGTTGAAAGTTCCAGGTCCTGGTCGTCCCCTGCGACGCACCCGCTGCCGAGAAGGCCGGCAAGGGCCGCACAGACGAGCGACTTGCTCGTTTTGCTCATAAACACTCCTCATTTCAAAAACGGGTTATTCGCGGTCGTTTCGGCTAAAAGAAGCTCCTTTCCTTGGTTCGTGAAGTGACGACATTGCTCCTCGAACACCGCGCTTGTCGACGACAAAAGCGGCTGCAAGCAGCCATACGAACAGACGCGCGTTCGAAGGAACGCGCAAACGTGTTGGTGCACCCGAGTAGAAATCGGAAGCGTTGCCTTGTCGGCGACGATCGCTGCGCGAACGCAGCGCGTCGTCGACGCGCGTCGTTGGAGCGCGTCCCCTCTCAAGGACGCGCCCTTTAGAGCGTTTTTGCCGTCGCGTGCTTTAGCAGCAGCGAGGTCGCGGCTCGATATCGAGCACGTTGCCGCGCCGGTCGAACTCGACCCGGCAACAGGCATCCAGCGTGTCGCGTAGTTTTTCGCGGCCGCGCTGCACGCGGCTCTTCGCACCGGACACAGACAGGCCCAGGCGAGAAGCGGCTTCGGTTTGCGAGAGCCCTTCGAGCTCGACCAGACGCAGCGCGTCGCGGTAGTGCTCGGGCAAGGAATCGATCATCGCGGCGAGCCAGGTGCCGACCAGCTGGTTCTCGGCCACGGTGGGTTCGGGCTCTTCGGCCGCGACGTCTTGTTCGGCAACGGTCGCGTGGGTCGCGCGCTGCCGGTGGTGGTCGGCGATGCGGTTGCGGGCGATTCGAAACACCCAGGGCGCGACCCGCGTGTCGTCGGCGAGGCGGTCCAGGTTGGTGTGAACCCGCAGGAACGTATCCTGGAGCAGGTCGTCCGCGGTCGCGTCGTCGGCAACGCGACCGCGGATGAACTTGAACAGGGCGTCGTGGAGCTCTCGCCAGAGCTCTTCGCTGCTGAGTTCGCTCACGAGCAAATGCTAGCGCGGCGGCGTTGCGCCGGGTGGTCGATGGTCGACGCGCGGGGCGCCCGGTCGAACGGCCTGGCGGTTAGCAACACCCGGACTCGGCCTCGGTCGGGCAGCACGAAAACGCCGGGCCGCTGTCGCGCGCGCTGTGAACCTCGGTGTCTTTTTGGGTCACTGCGAACACCTCCCACGCGTTTCCGTCGGGATCGACGGCCCAGACTTTGTCCTGGACGGCGTAGCAGCACGTAACCTGGTCTTCGGTGCCGGAGACAAGTCCGGCCTTGCGCAGGCGGCGCTCGGCGGCCCGAACCGCCTCGGGGCTGTCGAGCTGAATGCCGAAGTGCGAGACTCGCGATGACGACTCGGTTTCGTCCACGGGGTTGAGGGCCAGGTTGATGGCCAGCTCGTCGGGGGCAAACTTTGCGTAGTCGGCTCGGCTCTTTGCCGGCGCCGCGCCGAGAAACGTCTCGTAAAACGCGAGCGAGGCGGGCAGGTTGGCGACGTTGAGCGAGATGTGAATGCGGGGTTGGGCTGTCATGGTGGGCTCGTCCTTTCTCGTAGGCCCCGGCGGGGCTTGGTTCACCCCGAAAGACGGGCCCGGCGGCAGATGGACGCAAAAAAACAGCGCCCGAGGTCGATTTAGGTCGGAGGCGCCGAAAACAGCCCGGGAACGCTGAGGTAGCGCTCGCCCGAGTCACAGAATACGCACACGATGACTTTGTCGCGGAACTCGGGCTGCCGGGCGAGTTCAGACGCCGCGTGGGCGTTGGCCCCCGACGAAATGCCAACCAGGAGCCCCTCGGTGTCCGCGATGCGCCGGCACGCGTCGTAGGCCTGCTGCTCGGTCACGGTGACGATGCGGTCGACGAGGTCGCGGTCGAGGATCGACGGCACGAACCCCGGCGCGATGCCCATGATGCCGTGGGGCTCCCATCGGCCCTCCGAGATGAGCGGCGCCCGGGCCGGCTCGATTCCGACGGTGACGAACGACGGCTTGAGCGGCTTGATGTAGGTCGCCACGCCGCACTGGGTGCCGCACGTGCCCAGGCCCGCGACCAGCGCGTCGATCTGGCCGTCGGTGTCGCGCCAGAGCTCGGGCCCGGTGGTTTCGGCGTGAGCCCGCCGGTTGTCGGGGTTGTCGTGCTGGGCCAGGTAGTAGGCCCGGGGGATGTCGGTCGCGAGCTGCCGGGCTCGCTCGCGCGCACCCCGGGTTCCGTCTGCCGCGGGTGTCAAAACGAGCTCGGCGCCCAGAGCCGCCAGGATCTTGCGCCGCTCGACGCTCTGGGCCTCCGACATCGTGAGCATCACGCGGTAGCCGCGCAGCTTGCCGATGTAGGCGAGCGCCATACCGGTGTTGCCGCTCGTCGCCTCGATGAGCGTGTCGCCGGCCTGGATGTCGCCGCGCTCCTCGGCACCGAGGACCATGCGCCACACGGGGCGGTCCTTGATCGCAATGGGGTTGAACATCTCGAGCTTCGCCAGCAGTCGCGCGTTGCCATCGGGGTGGAATCGCGAAAGCTCGAGCAGCGGCGTGTTGCCGATGAGGTCGGTAATCGAGCGAGCGGTACGCATCGACAGCAGCCTAAGCCGCCGGAGAGTCTGCGAACAGCCTCGGTGTAGCCGAACGTAGGCCCCGCGGGTCGACGCCTTTGTAGGGCCCGTTTTTGTTACGCTAGCGAACAAGGGGCTGTTGCTTGGACGCGCCAGCGAATTCATTTCGAGCCGGCAGGCGGTTCGACGTTCGTCGCCGGCTCGGCGAGGGCGCGATGGGCGTCGTGTTCGAGGCCTTCGATCGAGAGCGCGGCCATCCGGTGGCGCTCAAGACGCTCCAGCACTTCGATGCCGCCAGTTTGCGCCGCTTCAAGGCGGAGTTTCGCGAGCTTCACGACATCGAGCACCCGAACCTCGGCGAGCTGTACGAGCTGCTCGAGGAAGACGGCAACTGGTTCTTCACCATGGAGCTGGTCGAGGGCGAATCGCTCTTGTCGTTCATACGGCCCGCGCACCTGGCCGAAGTCGTCGGCGCGGACCCGGAGTCGTCCACGGGCAACGGGGCGACGGAAGACGAGATAACCGCCGATACGGCGTCGGCCGTCGGGGCGGGGACCGCCGTGCGCGAGTCCTCGGCGCTGCAGCCCTTGCGCGTTCGCGACCACGTTGGTTTCGACGAGGTCCGCCTGCGCGAGTCGCTTCGGCAGCTGGCCGAAGCCATTAATGCACTGCACGGCGCCGGCAAGATCCACCGGGACATCAAGCCGTCGAACGTGATGGTGACAACCCGCGGTCGGGTCGTGTTGCTCGATTTCGGCCTCGTGGTCGACGCCGCCGACGTCGCCTCGGGAAACGCGCTCGACGCCATCGCGGGAACGCCCGCCTACATGGCGCCCGAGCAGGCCGCCGGTCGCGCCCTCGGCCCGTCGGCGGACTGGTATGCGTTCGGCACCCTGCTGTACAAGGCGCTCGTTGGTCGAACGCCCTTTCACCAGTTCGACAACGAGGTGCTCGGGTCGGCCAAGCAGCGCTACACGCCCCTGCCGCCGCGGGACCTGGTCCCCCTGGTGCCGACCGATCTCGACGACCTGGCCAACCGGTTGCTCGCCGTCGACCCGGTCGCTCGGCCGACGGGCTCGGAAGTCATGGCCAGCCTCGGTCGCGACGATGCCGATATCGACGCCCCGAGTGCGCGCATCAAGCAGCTGGCCTCGGCGTCGTTCGTCGGCCGTCGGCGCGAGCTGCAGCAGCTCGAACGGGCCTACGAGCGCAGCGCCGACTCGCCGGTGGTGGTCGTGGTCCACGGCGACTCGGGCATGGGAAAGAGTCACCTGGTCGACCGCTTCGTTGGCTCGCTGCCAGCCGATGAGGGCGGACCGCTGCTGCTGGCGGGCCGCTGCTACGAGCGAGAGTCCGCGGACTACAAGGGCATGGACGGGGTTGCCGACTCGCTGAGCCGGTATCTGTGCCGCCTGCCGCGGGCCGACGTCGAGCCCTTGTTGCCCCACGACCCGAGCCTGCTGCCGCGCCTGTTTCCGGTGCTGGGCGAGGTCGAAGCCATTGCGGCGGCCCGGCGAACGCCCGAGTTGCCCAACCCCCACGAGCAGCGGTTGCGCATGTTTGCCGCCCTGCGCGACCTGCTGGCCAGGCTCTCGGCGTCGCGTCCTTTGGTCATCACCATCGACGACATGCAGTGGACCGATGCCGACAGCATTTCGCTGCTGCAGGAGATTTTGGCCCCGGAGCTCGCGCCGCGCGCGCTCGTCATTGCGACCATGCGGACCGTGGAGGACCGAGCCCGCAGCGAGCTGCTCTCTCGCCTCGAGAGCTTTGCGACGCTGGAGCACGTGGAGCTCGACGCCCTCGATGCCGCCTCGGCCCGCAAGCTGGCCTTCGCCCTTCTTCCCGAGGGAGCCGACTCGCATATCGGGGCGCTGGTGCGGCATTCCGAGGGGCACCCCATGCTGATGCGCGAGCTGGCGCTCGCCGCCAGCGGGCCCGAGCTTCAGCTCGTCGGCGATCTCGACGACGCTTTGTGGCGCCGGGTGCAGGACTTGCCCGAGGAGTCGCGCCGACTTCTCGAGGTGGTGTGCGTGGCCGGTGGTCCCCTCGGCCAGGACGTGAGCGCCGCTGCCGCCCAGCTGTCGGGTCGAGAAGCCACGCGGGCCATCAGCGTGCTGCGCAGCTCGCACCTGGCGCGCACCGATGGCGTTCGCGGCAGTGACTCGATCGTCGCGTACCACGACCGCGTGCGAGAGAGCGTCATCGCCCGGCTGCCGGCCGACACGATGCGGCACTGGCACGAGCGCATCGCGCTCTCTCTCGAGCGGGCCGGGGCGGCCAAGTTCGACCCGCAGCGATTGGTTCGGCACGCGGAGGCAGCGGGCGATGCCCAGCGGGCAGCCGAGTACGCCGAGAGCGCCGCGACCCACGCGCTGGCGTCGATGGCGTTCGACAACGCGTCCGAGATGTTCGCCGCGGCGTTGCGCCTGGGCACGTACGACGACGACCACGCGCGGCACCTGCGCCTGCGCCTCGCCGAAGCGCTGGTCAACGCCGGGCGAGGCGCCGAGGCCGCCGAGCAACTGACGCAGGCGGCGGTCGACGCCGGCCCCTCCCTCGAACTCGACTGCCGCCGGGAGGCGGCCGAGCAGTGGCTCATCAGCGGCCACACCCAGCGCGGCCTGGAGGCGCTCGAGGAGGTTCTGGCGCGCATCGGCGAGGCGTTGCCCGGCACGTCGAAAGCGGCGCTGCTTTCGCTTCTGTGGCACCGGGCTCTGCTGGCCGTTCGCGGACTCGGGTGGCGCGAGCGCCATGCCGACGACATTCCCCGGTCCGCGCTCATGCGCATGGACGTTTTTCGAGCCGTGAGCATTGGGCTCGGCATGGTCGATACGATTCGCGGCCACGACTTTCACTCGCGCATGCTGGTGGCGGCGCTTCGAACCGGTGAACGCACCCGCGTGGTCGCCGGGCTTTTGTACGAGGCTGTGGCCCTGTCGTCCCAGGGCGGCGCCCGGCGCCTGGCGCGGGCTCTGGCGATCACCGAGCGCGCGTCTCCGTTCGTCGGCGACAGCCCCTATCTCGCCGCCTGGCGCTCAATGGCGTACGGGGCGCACGCGTACTTCGGCGGCGAGTACCCAAAATCGATTGAGCGCCTGGGCGAGGCGGAGGCCGAGTTTCGCGGTCAGTCCCGGGCCATCTGGGAGCTCAACACGGTGCGGATGGTGCGCCTGTGGGGCTATTTGCGCAGCGGGCAGCTCGGCGTCATGCCCGCGATGCTCGACGAGTATCTGCGCGATGCGTCGCGACGCGGCGACCAGTACATGCGCACGACGCTGCTGCGGTCGTGCCACACGGCGTGGGTCGCACGCGGCTCTCTGGAGCAGGCGCAGGAGGTTCTCGGCGAAGCGCGCTGGACTCCGCCGGGCGGCCGCTACCACCTCCAGCACTGGTTTGCGTTTCGCGCCGAACGCGAGCTTGCCCTGTGCACGCGGTCTGAGGGGCCGCCGGACCTCGGCCGCGAGGAGTTTGCGCGCATCGAGTCGTCGCTGCTGCTTCGCGTGGGCACCGTGCGCCACGACGTGACGTGGCTGCGCGGACGTCTCGCGATCGCGGCCGCCGCCGCTTCGAGCGCGCCGCGGCCCCTGCGGCGCGAGGCCGCGAAACTGGCGAGGCGGCTGCGGCGACACGGAACGGACGAGGCCCGCGCGAGCGGCCTTCTTGTCGCCGCGGCAGTCGAGACCCAGAGGGCTCGCGACACGGTCGCGGTCGATCTTCTGCGCGCGGCGATTTCGCTCAGCGATCGCGCCGGCCTTCTCCACCACGCCGCGGCGGCTCGCGACCGGCTGGGGCGCTTGCTCGGCGGCGACGAGGGCGAGCGCTTGCGCGGCGAAGCGCGCGCCTGGTGCGAGGAACAGGGCGTGGTCAACGCCGCCTGGATGATGGAGCTTTACGCGCCCGGCTTTGGCGACGGCTAGTCGTCGCGGGACCAGGCGTTGTTTAGCCCGGGGTTGGCCGGCAGAACGACACCTTCATTCTGGCCCCCGGCCGAAGCGCGACTCGATGAGGCTGCGCGGGCGCGACGATGCCGTCGACGCCCGGTTTGAGCTCGAACTGGAGCTCGGTCGGGCTTTCGATGACATAGTGGACCCGGCCGGCGAGCACCTGGATTCGCGCCCACGTGCCGGTGCGGGTCGTGTGCGTCCGCCGCAGCCCGGCTGGCAGGGTTCGCTCGTCGAACTCAGGGGTTTCTTTGTAGACGCTCAGGCAAGCCGGTGCTCGGGGCATGAGGCACAGCGGGCACCGCAGCTGCTCGCCGAGTCGGGCGGCGCGCCCGGCCGGCGTCGTCACCCACTCGGCCTGAAAAAACGGCGGCGCGTGGCGAATGTGCTGCGGGTGGCCGCAGTCGAGCACGGCGAACCAGACGCCGTCCTCGTCTCGGCCGTAGTCTTCGATGCGGCTCGTCGGCTGCCGCTGCAGCCGCCAGGCGAGCGCCGCAAAGTCCGCCGTTGCGGCGCCGCGTTCGAGCGCCGGAAACCACTCGCGCTCCTCGAAGCGAACGTGGGCGGTGAGAAGCTCTCCCAGGGCGGGCCCGGGGCCGGCCGCGCCCTCGCGCTCGACCGCGCGGAACAGGTCGCGCAGCCGGGCGTGCTCCTCCCGGATTCGATCGGCGTGGGCGCGGAGCTCCGCCGGGCCGCAGGCCGAGAGGGCGAGCAGCTCGCGGTCTTCAACGGCGAAATGGGGCTCGATTTCGCGCCGATAGGCCTGACAGACCCGGTCGGTCAGGTCCCGCTTTTCCCGGGCGTCGAGATCGGACACGCCCAGGAGCGCCCGGGCGAGCACGAGCGCCTGGTGATGCTCGCGCGACAGCGGCTGGAGGTGCTCGTGGCGTTTCACGATCGGCCTCTTACGGCCGATGGGCGACCACCGCGTCGTCGCCCACGCCGACCGGGCCCGGTTCGACGACGCGGCAATTGATTCCCCGCAGTCGCCGCTCGCGGTGGTCTTTCCAGTTGATCCAGCGCAGCGCGTCCTGGCCGAAGCGCGCCGAAAACTTCTTGCAGCCCATGTGGGGCTCGTCGGTGACTTCGACAACCGCCCCGCCGAGGCGAATGCGGGTGCCCGCGGGCATCGCTGCGACGCTCAGGTCGAGATCGACCAGAAAGTTATCGCCCGGGGCGTGCAGGGCGCCGCCGTCGGCGATGAGCTCGGCCACCCGGTGATTCATCAACGTGATTTGCGCGTCCGGCTTGCGGTTCTCGCCGGCTTCCCAGCGATCCCCGAGCAGGCCGCGCTGCACCGAGAGCTCGGCTCGCTCGGGCGTCTCGTGCCGACCGTTGCCGGTTCTCTGGCAGATCAGGCGAATGGTGCCGCGGTCCGGGTTTGCCGGCGCGCTTTGCGTCCACAGAGTTTCGAGCTCGTCGAAGGTGCGCACGGTCGCAGCGTAGCGGCGAATGGCGGGCCGCGGTAGGTCGAAATCGGCCGGGTCGCGGCCGCCGCGCGCGGGGTCACTAGGACGCCCGCAGCGCCCCCATCTCCCGGGCGTTCGACGCCACCGTGGCCCGCGGAGCTGTCGCGGCGCCGCGCGTGAGCCAGCCGTTGCGGCGTGCCGTGGCCAGTGCGTAGGGCTTGATCCAGCCCAGCGCGAACACCGAATACGGCGCGTAGACGAAGGCCCAAAGTGCTCGCCGGCGATCGTTGCGAATCAGGACGTAGACCAGGGCCGGCGCCAGCCCCCCGAGGGCGAAACCGGCGGCCAGCGCGGCGGCGCCGAGGGCGGGGGCGGCCACCAAAGCGGCGACCAGAGGGATCCACGCCACGCTCGCCCACAGCAAGGTGAAGCCGTGAAAGGCAAACTGCAGCCGGGCGCCCAGGGCGCTCGACGGGCGAAAGCGGCGCCAGATGAACGTGGCCATGACCCACGATTCGCGAACGTTGCTGCGGGCCCAGCGGAGCAGCATGCGCGCCAGCTTTGGCAGGGTGGTTGGCACGTCGGTGAACACCCGGGCGTTCGACTGGTACTTGACGAAATAGCCCTCTCGCAAAATCAGGTTGGTCATGGCGCGGTCCTCGCCGATGTTGGCCGGCACGCCGAGAAACGTTTGGCCGAGCCAGCGCTCGCGCACCGCCATCACCAGGTCGCGCCGATACGCCGACAGCGCGCCGGGCGTGCACATCACCGTATCGAGCTCGCTCTGCGCCGCGCGAATGAAGTCGAAGCTGTACGTAAACGCGCAGTCGAGCATGCGGGCAATCGCGCCGCCAACCCGGGCGAGCACGCGCACGTTGCCGGCCACCGCACCGACCCGGCGATCGGCAAACGGGCTTACCAGGTTGCGCAGCGTGTCGATCGCAACTTCGGAGTCGCTGTCGATGGTCACGACGACGTCGCCGGTGCTGGCTTCGAATCCGCAGTCCAGGGCGTAGCGCTTGCCGCGATTGCGCGGGTAGTGAATCGTGGCGATGCGCCCGTGGGCCGCGGCACTCGCCGCGCGAATCCAGGCCCAGGTGTCGTCTCGACTGCCGTCGTCGACGGCCACCACGTTGAGTTTGTGGGCCGGGTAGTCGCTGGCGAGGATGCTTCGGAGGGTGTGGAAGACCTGGGCGCCCTCGTTGTAGGCCGGGACGACGACAGTGATCGCGGGCAGGTGTTCGTCGGCGAGGCCCGGTGCAGGGCGGTAGCGCGATGCCAGGACGATGCGCCAGGAAAACATTGCCAGCGCCGCGGCGGCCAGCAGCTTGCCAAGCAGCCACAGCGCTGCGCCGACGTCGCTGGTCGGCAGCAGATCGCGCAAGGCGGGAATGGAGGGGGCGACCCAGGTTGCGACCAGGATGGCGGCACTTGCGAGCGCCGGCACGAGCAGCAACGACAGCCGACGGTAACGACTGGGGGGTAGCGCACAGGTCGTACGGTCGGGCGCCGCGTCGACGTCGCGGGGGAGTTCGATTTGTTTCATGAGCAAGAGTCCTCGACGCCGCCGGGGGAGCGTGGCGCGTCGGCCGCGCTCCTGAGCAACGCGCGTTCCAACCCGGTAAGCCGCTGTTTCGACAGAGGGGTGAGGGGGATGTCGAACTTTCGATCAGGGCGACCGGGGAACTTTTCCCTGCTAGCTGACGTGGGCGCCAAAAAGCAGCGGGAAGAATTCCCCTTCCCGCACGCCGTGATTTTCCCGCTTCCCGCAACGGCAGAGGTTCTGCTAGCACAAGGGTTGCTCCTCATGTCCCCGCTACCGATGCGAGTTCTCGTCGTCGAAGACGACGCAGCCATGCGCGAAGTGCTCGAGACTCGTCTCGAAAGCTGGGGCTGCAACGTGCGTTCCGCCGGCACGGCCAAGGCCGCGCTCGCCGAGATGGAGCGCGACGCGTGCGACGTTGTTTTGTCCGACCTGGTGTTGCCGGACAGCACCGGGCTCGACCTGCTGCCGGGATTGCAGCGAGCTGCCGCCGACCAGTCGGTGCCGTGCACGGTCATCCTCATGACCGCCTACGGCACCATCGACACCGCCGTCGACGGCATGAAGCGGGGCGCTCGCGACTACTTGACCAAGCCGCTGGACTACGTGGCGCTGCGCAAGCTGCTCGACGAGATCGGCCGAGAACGCGCGCCGACGGCCCCCATGGCGGCGCCGCGGGCGTCGGGCGCGCGGTTGGGTGAGCTCGTCGGTGGCTCGTCCGCGCAGCTCAAGCTCTATCGCCTGATGCGACGGGTCGCGGCGTCCGACGCCACGGTCTTGATCATTGGCGAAAGCGGCACGGGCAAAGAGCTGGTCGCTCGCACGGTTCACGGCCTCGGCGAGCGGCGGGCCAATCCGTTCGTCGCGGTCAACTCGGCGGCCATTCCCGAGACCCTGATGGAGGCGGAGCTGTTCGGCCACGAGCGGGGCGCCTTTACCGGGGCGGTGACCGGGCGGCCTGGGCTCTTTGAACAGGCCAACGGCGGCACCCTGTTTCTCGACGAAATCACCGAGATGGCGCTGCCGCTGCAAACCAAGCTGCTGCGCGTGCTCGAGGAGCGCCGGGTGCGCCCGCTCGGCGGCCAGCGCGAGGTGGTGCTCGACGTTCGGGTCATCGCCGCGACCAACCGCGATCCGCAAAAGGCGGTGGAAGAGGGGCGGCTTCGCCTCGACCTGTTTTATCGGCTCAACGTGTTCCAGGTGCCGGTCGCACCGCTTCGCGAGCGGGCCGACGACATTCCCGAGCTGGCGCGCCACCTGATTGCCGAGCTGCGCGATGCCGAGCCCGGCGACGACGTCATCGAGGCCGATGCCCTCGAGCGACTGGTCGGCCACCGCTGGCCGGGCAACGTGCGGGAGTTGCGCAACGTGCTCGAGCGCGCCGTGATCATGGCCGGCGATCGACCGGTGCGGGCCGATGACCTGCCGCCGCTGGAGCAGGCGGCACAACCCGAGCCGCCTCGCGGTATCGTGTTGCCGCACCGGGTGACCAGCGCCGAAGCCGAGCGCATTCTCATCCTCGAGACTCTGCGCCAGACCGACAACAACAAGGCCGAGGCCGCGCGCCGATTGGGCCTTGACGTCAAGACCATACGCAACAAGCTCAAGGCGTTCTCGAAGGGCCCATGAGGGTCGTCACGCGGTTTTCGCTGGGGTTCGCGCTGGGGCTTTTGCCCCTGGTCGCGGTGCTGGCGTTTGTCGTGTCGCAGGTCGACCGACTGGCCGTGACCAATCGGACCATCGCGACCGCGCAGTTCGCAGCGGTCAACGAGTCGGCCGAGCTCATTCGGCAGCTCGACCTGCTCGCCGAGTTTCTCGAGAAGTTTGCGGTGAGCGAGGACGTTCGCTACATCGAGCGCGTTCGCGAAAGCGAGCAGCGCGCCGACCGGGCCGTCACGGCCCTGCTCGACCCGGCGTTGTCGTCGGAGCAGCGCAACGAGGCCTGGGCGTTCGCCGACGAGTGGCGCAAGTTTCGGCGCGCGTTCGAGTCGGCGTTTCCCGCCCATGGTCCGCCCGTGAGCGCCCAGGGGGACTTGCCGTCGCTGGTGGAACAACTCTCGGGCCTGCGCGGCGCGGCCGTGGACGTGGTTCGCGAGACCCGGGCGACCCTGGCGCGCGAGGCCGAGGCCGCGGCGGCGGTGCAGTCGACCACCGAGCGAATGTCGTGGACGGTTGCTATCGGGGCGGTTGCGGTGTCGCTGGTCGTCTTCATGCTGACCTTCCGCGCCATTCACCGGCCGCTTTCGAACCTCATGGACGGCACCCGGGCCCTGGCTCGCGGAGACTTTTCGTTTCGCATCCAGCGCACCGGCGACGACGAGTTTGGCGCCCTGTCCAAAGCGTTCAATCTCATGGCGCGCAGCATCTACAAGCTCTTGCGCCTCAAGTCTGACTTCGTGTCGCACGTTTCTCATGAGCTCAAGACACCGCTGGTCTCGATTCAAGAAACCAATCAGCTGCTACTCGACGAGCTGCCCGGCCCGCTCACCGACAAACAGCGCCGGTTGCTCGAGCTCAACAAGGTGTCGACCCGGCGCCTGGCGACGATGATTACCGACCTGCTGGAGCTTTCGCGGGCCGAGAGCGGCTTGCGCTACGACTTCGATACGGTCGACCTGTGCGACCTGGTGGGGGCGTCGCTGGGGCCCTTCGAGGCCCGGGCCCACGAGCGCGAGATCGGCCTGGCGGTGGAAAACGCGGCGACCGCGATGCCGGTGGTGTGCGACCCTGAGCGCATGACCCAGGTGGTTCACAACCTGGTCGACAACGCCTTCAAGCACACGCCAGATGGCGGGACCGTGCGCGTTCGCGTGCGCGCAGCCGGGGATGACGTTGTGCCAGCCGGTATGCGCGACAACCTGTCGGCGGCGGGCGCCTTCGCCCTGCTCGAGGTCGAGGACTCGGGACCCGGCATTGCCCCCGAAGAGCGCGAGCGCGTGTTCGAGCGCTTCTATCAGGCCGAGGGGGCCAAGCCCGGCGGCGTCGGTCTCGGCCTGGCGATCTGCCGCGAGATCGTTCGCGCGCACGGTGGCGTGGTCTGGGTGCGAGACGGCGGAGGCGGCGGCGCGTGCATCGCCGCGGTGCTCCCGGGCGCCGCGCCGACGGCCCTGGGCGAACCGCCGGTGCGGGAGGTGGCGGCGTGAAGATGTGGCTGTGTGCGCTGGCGGTCGTTGCGGTCGGCTGCGCGTCGAGCTCGGCGCACCGGTCTCGGCCGTGGCTTGGCGACGCGGCGTACGCTCGCGGCGACTGGGCACGGGCGGCCGCGGCCTACGAGCGCGAACTCGCGGCCGCGACGACCGACGATTCGTCGCAGCTCGCTGCCGTCAAGCTTCGCTGGGCGTTGGCCGTGCTGTCGGCGCAGCCCGAGCAAGGGCGTGACCGAGCCCGCCGAGTTCTCGAGGAGCTGCGCCGCGCGCATCCCGGGGCCTTCGAGGCGCAGTCGGCGGCGGTGGTGCTGGCGCGTCTCGACCAGCTCGACGCGGTTGAGCGAAGCCGAAACGAGCTCCGAGAGCAGCGCACGGCCCTGCGCCTGGCGGTGGAGCGCCTGGGGGAGCTGGCCACGGCCCTCAAGGAGCGCGCGGACTCCGGCGAGGCCCAGCTCGCGCTAGTCGATGAAGAGCGCGATCGACTGCAAAAGCGCCTGGGGCAGCTCGAGGCCTCCCTGGCCGAGTTGCGGTCGCAGGTGCGGGCCCTCGAAGAGCGCGAGCAGCGCCTCACCGAGCAGCTCGACGCCCTCAAGAACATCGATCTCGAACCCGCCGATCCCTAGGGCCGACCCCTCCAGGAGCGGTGACGAGCGCGCGCGCTCGGCTCGCGAAGGCCCCGCCGCCGAGGGCGCCGCGCGGGCCCGCTAGGCCCAGCGGACGCTGTAGACCGGGGGCAAGTTGGTGCTCACCGCGGCCCACGAGTCGCCGCGGTCTTCGCTCAGATACAGGTTGCCCGTGGTGCTTCCGAAGGCGAGCAGATCGCCCCGGTTGTGCAACGCGTGCCGGTACACGACGTCGTAGGCGTGTTCTTGCGGCAGCCCGCGGCGCAGCTGGGTCCAGCTTTGGCCACCGTCTTCGGTTCGGGCGACGAACAGGCTGCCGCCAATGGTCGTGCGCTGGGAGTCGGCCTTGCCCGGTACGACCCACGCGGTCTTGCCGTCGTCGGCGTCGGCCGCGATGGGAAAGCCGAAGTGCACGCCGTCGTCGGGCGAACTCACCTTGGTCCAGCTTTCGCCGCGGTTGTCGCTGTAGAACACGCCGCAGTGGTTTTGCTGCCAGAGGTGGTTGGGGGCGTTTTGGCACTGCTCGATGTAGTGCGGGTCGTGGCCCCACGGCGCGTTCGGATCCGGCAGGTAGTCGTTGGTCATGCCGGCGTTGCGGCCGCGCCAGGACTTGCCGCCATCGGTCGACTCGAGCACGCCCGCCGTCGACACCGCCACCATGATGCGGTCGCCGTCGCGCGGGTCGACGATGATCGAGTGAATGCCGGCGGCAAACTCTCCCTCCGATGCCGGCGTGCCGAACCAGTGGGTCACGCCGGTGCCGGCGCTGGTCGACACGTCACCGCCGCGCGACTCGTGATCCCAAAGAGGGCGATTGAGGGCGAACGACTCGCCGCCGTCGCGGCTTTCGAACAGGCCACCGGGAATGGTGCCGACGTACATGCGGCCGGCGGCTCCGAAGGCGATGAACCACAGCTTGAGAAGCGTGGCGTCCTTGATCGACGCGCCCGGCGGGCCGTCTTCCGGGGCTTCGTCCGTCGGCTCCGGCGGCGCCAGATAGCGGGCGTCGGTGGGATACTTGATCTGGGTGGCGTCGACCCAGGTTTCGCCGCCGTCGGTCGAGCGCGACAGCTTTGCGCCCCAGTGGCCGTGCCCGAGGGCGGCCCATAAAGCGCCCGTGTGCGGGTCCCGGGCGAGGAAGTTGACGCCTGTGCCGACGTGGCCGAGGAGCCGGGGGCGCCAGGTGCCAGCTTGTTTTTCGACGAGGAACGATCCCTTGCGGGTACCGACGAGCAGTCTCTCGGACACGTTAGCCTCCACTGAGTGCTTGAAGAATGAACACCTCGGCGTCGGGGCCTACTTCGTCGAGCAGGCGGCCTCGGTCGGCGACGCTCTGGTTGTCCACGAAGATGTTGACGTGGGTGCGCAGGCGGCCCCGCTCGTCGCAGACGTAGAACGCAAAGCCCGGCGCGAGCTCTTCCAACCGGGCAACCACCTCGGCGACGGTGCTCGCGTCGACGTGGATGTCCTTGCCCTCGAGGGCGGGAAAGAACGCGTAGAGGTGGCGCGTGAGCTCGACTTTCGCCATGGCTGGCCCTGGCTCGTTTAGACCAGACTTTGGCCCGTCCCTCACTGGACGAACTGGCCTTTTTGGGCAGATTCTCGCGCGCAAACGCGAGGTCGCCGGCCTCGCGCTTACGCCGGGGCCGGTGGTTCCGACAGGTTGCGGGCGCGGTCGAGGTAGCGGCCGAGCTGCTCGCGAATCCCCGCCGGCCAGCTGGCGCTGCGCCGCTCCAAATCCTCGAAGTCGCGGGCGTACAGCGAACGCGTCGCTTCCTCGAAGTCGGGCAGGTCGCCGGCCAGGTCCCAAAGGAACCGGTGGGCGGCGTCGATCGTGCGCTGCAGGCGCGTCGCGCCGTCTGTGTCCTTGCGTGCTTGCTCGACCAGGCGGCGCAAGGTCGCCGACGCGCCGCCCCGCTGGTCGGCGAGCCACTCCCAGTGGCGGGGCAGCAAGGACACCTCGCGCGACACGACGCCCAGGCGCGGCCGTCCGCGCCCGGCCGGCTTGGGCGCGGCAGCCTCGGGATCGAGAAGCTTGACCAGGGTGGTTTCGTCGAGCTCGAGATCCAGGTCGATAGGGCGGCCGCTGTCGTCGTCGAAGACGACGATGCGGCGCTGATCGCCGGCGCGCGACCGCTCCAGGCACGCGGCCACGACGGCGCGGGCGTCGCCGCGGGCCAACGACTCGTGGCCGGCAAATCCGATGAAGGTCTTGGTTGAACCGGGCATGGGTTTTTATTACCCGGGTCAAAATGAATCGGCAACGATTTTTACCCGGAGTTTATTGGGTCGGATATCAGCCGGTATCAGCCGACATGAATGGACCTCGTGATACGCCAACCCCATGGAATCCCGACGTCCTGGAGGAGTTGGCGCGCTGCTGCTGGGGGTGCTTTGGATCGCCTGCGCCGACGCCGGCCAGACCCCAGACGGCGAGACCGGCGTCGCCGACGACACCGGCGTCGCCGACGAGCCGAGCCAGCCGACCGACGATGGCGACCCCGGCGACCCCGGCGACCCCGGCGACCCCGCCGAGCCACCGGGCGACGGGTCGCCCGACGCCCCCGACTGCGAAGCGCCCGACATGCTCATCCTTCTCGACCGGACCATGTCGATGTCGCGCATGCCGACGGGCGGACCGCCGCCAAACACCGCAGACGGTCGCCGCGACTCGCGCTGGGCCATTGCCATTGCGGCCGCCGAGCTGGTGACGTCGAAGCTCGACGGCAGCATTCGCTTCGGCCTCGCGCTGTTTCCGCGCGACCCCGGCGACAGCTGCGTGAGTCTTGCCGAACGTCTCGACGAGATTCGAGCCACCAACCCGCAGTGCGAGCTTGGCGAAGTGGTCGTGCGGCCGGGGCCCGGCACCGCCGGTGCCGTGGCGCGCAGCGTCGACCCCGAGGTGACGCGGCTGTGCCGCTCGACGCCCATCGGCCCCGGACTGGTCGCCGCTCGGGCCGAGCTCGCCGCCACTCGCGACGACCAGCGCGATCAGTTCGTGTTGCTCGTGACCGACGGCGGCGACACCTGCGACGTCGACGCTTCCATCCAAAGCGCCCAGGATCTGGCCCGCGACGGCGTGGAGACCTTTGTGGTTGGCTTTGGCGCGGGCGGCAATTCCCACGCGAACCTCAACAATCTCGCCTGCGCCGGACGCACTGCGGTCGGCTTTCCCGCCGGCTGCACCGATGACGGCGCCGGCAACTTCCGTGCAGCTGCGCCCGAGGGCGAGACGCTGTACCTGGTCGCCAACGACGGCAGTGAACTCTTGCCGATTCTCGAGGATGTTGCCGGAACGGTCTGCTGCGGCTGCGTGGAATGACGGGCGCGGCGCGGCGGCGCCGCTGCGGTACTGTGGCGGAGTGTCTGTTGCCGCTCCCATCGACCATCTCGTCGGCCGCGATGAGTTGCTCGTCGAGCTCGACCGGCGGCTCGAAAGCGGTTCGCGCTGCGTCACGCTGCACGGTCCTCCGGGGGTTGGCAAAACGCAGCTGGCGTTGACCTGGGCGTCCCGGTTTTGCGGCGACCGCGACGCGGTAGCCGTGGTGTCGGCGGTGGGGGTGGACCACCCCGACGACTTTGCCGTGAGCGTGGCGGCGGCGCTGGCCATCGACGCACCCGCCACCGCGGCCGTTCTCGGCGAGCGCATCGCGGGCCTTGGCCGCGTGGCTCTGGTGGTCGACGAGTGCGAGACGGCGACCGGTTGGCTGGCGCCGCTTTTGGCCGACTGGCTCGGTCGCGCGCCGTCGCTGGTGGTCGTTGCGACCTCGCAGGCGGTGCTGGGGCACCCGGGCGAGGTTCGCTTCGAGGTCGCGCCGCTCGCGGTGGCCGATGCGGTGGCGTTGCTGCGGGAACGCGCGCGGGCCGTCGAAGCCGAGCCCGCGGGCACCTCGAGCGGTGCGCTGGAAGCACTGGTGGCCGAGCTCGACTGCCTGCCGCTGGCCCTCGAGCTCGCGGCCGCGCGTCTGCCCGTGTTCACGCCCGCGGAACTCCTGGCCAGCCTGCGGTCGAGCGCCGACCGCTTTCGCCTGCTGCAGCGAGACGCGGGCGCGGCCGCCAGTTCCGTGTCGCTGGCCCGCGCGCTCGAGCAAGCGTGGACCGGTCTGGACGACGTGCATCGGCGGGTGCTGGCGCAGCTGTCGGTTTTCGGCGGCAGCTTTTCGCGGGCCGCCGCCGCGGCCGTGGTCGACGTCGGCGACGCGGTCTGGCTGCCCGACGCCCTCGATCGCCTGGCGCGCCGCTCGCTGCTGTCGTCGCGCTACGACGCCGACCTCGACGAGCGGCGCTTCTACCTGCTTTCGTGCGTGCGCGAGTTTGCCGCCGGCAGGCTCGAGCCGGACGCCGCCGACGACCTCGCGGCGGGCCACGCTCGCTACTTTGGCCAGCGGGCCCTCGAGTGGGTCGAGCCGGGCTTTGGCCCCCGCTCGGCGGCGGAAGCTCACCGCCTCGCCGTGGAAAGCGACAACCTGGCGCGCGCCAGCGGCCGTCGCGGCGAGCCCGAGGCCGCGGCGGCCAGTGCACTGGCGCTCGAGGCGCTGATTTCGTATCGGCGGCGCGGCGGGGTGCGCCTCGAGCCCGCCGACCGGGCCCTGGCGGCGGCGGACGCGTCGGGCTCGGTGTCGCTGCGGGCCCGGGCCCGGCTCGCGCGCGCCGGGGCCCTGCATTCCCTCGCCCGCCGCGACGAAGCGCTCACCGCCGCGGCCGAAGCGCACGAGCTGGCCGTCTCGCACGACGGAGCGCTGGCCGCGGCGTGCGCGACCCTGGCCGGCCGTCTCGCGTACTACCTCGGCGACCCGGTTGCTGCCGGCGCGTGGTTCGATCGGGCCCATCAGGCCGCGGGCGCGAGCGAGCGCGCGGCCGGTCACGCCCGGGTCTATCACGGTCACGTCGAGCACTGGGATCAGGGGCCCACGGCCACCACGCTGTCGCTGCTCGAGCGCGGCGTCGAGGCGCTGCGGCGCACCGGCGATGACTTTGGCCGCGCTCACGGTCAGCAGTGCCTGGCCATCGCGCTGCTCGACGCCGGCCGCCTCGACGAAGCCGAGGAGCACAGCCTCGAGGTAAAGGCGCTCGACCGCCGCCTCGGTTTTCGCGCGGGACTCAAGACCGCCCTGGGAACCCTCGGACTTATCGCCCACGAACGCGGTGACCTCGACCGCGCTCGAGAGCGCTACAGCGAAGCCATTGGTCTCGCCCGGCAGCTCGGCGCCGACTTTTCCTTCGGTCTGTACGTCGGGTACCAGGGCTGCGCGACCTTCGAGAGCGGCGACGCCCAAACCGCGCTGGCGCTCCTCGACGAAGCGGTCGACGCGTTCGAGCGCAGCAACGATCGACGCCACCAGGTCGTGTACGCTCGCTACGCGGCGCTGGTCGCGGCCTGGCACGGCCGTCGGCTGTCGGATCGGCTCGCCGGGCTGGCGGCCGAGCGATTCGACTTTGGCGGGGATCGCGGGCTGGCGCTCGCCATGTCCATTCTCTCCCGCTTGTTCGCCGCGCTGCGCGAAGGCGGCAGCTCGAAGAAGCTTCGCGCCCTGCGCCTTGCCGTCGACGCCGATGTCGCCGACGACCTCGGGCAGGACGCGGGCGCGGCGCCGCGGTCGTGGGAGCTGCGCCACGCGCTGGCGCTTCTGGCCCGCGCCGAGGCCGAGGCGGGCGCCGCCTGTCCGGTCGAAGTCGGGCCCAACGGCGCGTGGTTTCGCGTCGACGGGGCGGACCTGGTCGATCTGTCGGGCCAACCGTTGCTCGGCCGATTGCTCGCGTGCCTCGGCACCGGCAGCTCGGCCCTCGAACCCGTGTCGGCCGACGCTCTCATCGCCGCTGGCTGGCCGAGCGAGCGCATGCGCGCCGACGCCGCCGCGGCGCGGCTTCACTCGGCGATTCGCCGGCTTCGCCGGCTCGGGCTCGAGGCGTACCTGCGCTCGAACCGCGACGGCTACTGGCTCGAAGGCTGAGCGTCTCGCCTACGCCCAGCCGGAATCGAGGTCGACCGTGGACAGGCGCGGCGCTTCGGGCTGCCGCGGCTTGGGCGCGGCGGGCTGGGCGAGCGGGTTCGGCAGGCGCGGCGGCGGAGGCGCCGAACCGCGAGCGAGGCGCCCCGGTTCGGGAATGCCGGTGCCGGTGAGCGGCGCGCCGGCGAGGGGCAGGCCCCACGACGCGAACACGCCGCGCTGGTTGGGGTCCAGCGGCGCGATCGCGTCGCGAAGGGTCGCCAGCGACAGAGTGCGCATCTCGGGCGCGCCGTGGGCGACAGCCACGCCAATGGCCAGCTCTTCGTCGCCGGGCGAGTGTTCCCACAGCTCGCGCACGAGCGGTGCGACCGTCTCGACCAGTCCGAGGGCCACGATTTCGACGTCGCACAGCTCGGCGACGTCGGTGCCGGACAGGTGCGCCGCGAGCAGCTTGGTGCGGCGCTCGGCGAGGGGCACGGCGGCCGTCGCCAGGGCGTCGAGCAGGTCGTCGGCCTGACGCGCGTCGGCGCCGACCAGGGACAGGGCGCCAATGGGGCTTTCGTCCGTGGCCGAAACCGCGAGGCCCTCGTCGTCGCGCTCGAGGCGGTATTCGACCGGTCGGCGGCCGGTCGAGCGAAGCACCAGCACGGTGCCGTCGGCGCTGTGGGTGAGGCTTTGAATCACGCACGCGCCGAGGTCGACCGCCTTGACCCGGGGCCGTCCGAACCAGCCGCGCACCGGCACGCGCAGGGACGTGTTGCGCGCAAAGGAACCGAGGGTCCGGTTGCCGCTCGCAAAGGACGTTCCCACGTCCAGGGCAAACTCCGCGGCCAGCTCACCGGTCGCCAGCTCGGTGCGCGTGGTGAGGCTCGCCCGGTAGCCCGGGTGGTCGTTGCGCAGGGCGAGGCGCGCACTCGTGCCGGGCAGGCTGAAACCGCACAGAAGCGGGGCCAGGGCTTCGAGGCAGCGCTGGCGCTCGTAGATGATCTCGTCGTCGAGGCGCTGCTGCTCGCGCAGGGTCGCTTCGCGCCGGCGCTCCGTCTGCCGGCCAATCGCCTCCTCGAGGGAGTGTTCGATGTCGTCGCGAAGCGCGCCATCGTCGACCTCGGAGGCCATCAGGTTTTGCAGTCGTCGCTTGAGGGCCGACGCCTCCTGCGACCAGGCGCGCACGCTGCCGCCGGCGCGGCTCTGCGCCGCGCGGCGGTGCTCAACGCGTTGCGCGGCGCGCATGACGTCGCACGTGTACTCCACCACGGCGCGGGTAAGCGCGAGGGGATCAAAATCCAAGTCTGTTTCGGAAAGGTCACCGTACGTGAGCCGCATGGTTCATCCTTTCCCGGCGGGACTCGTATTGTAGCCCGGAGGGGCAGCGATACTCGCTCCGATTGATGCGTGTTGACCGCTACATCTCGGATCGCTGCACCGCGGTGCGACGGCCAGTTAGCCGCGCGCCGCGGGAGTGCGCTGACGGCGCTAGTCGACCACCACGACGCGCTCGGTCCACTGGGCGATGTGGTTGTTCGTGTCCAGGGCCTGGAACGGCAGGCGGAACGCCGGGCCGCTCGGGTCGGCGCCGGCCATGGCTCGCTCGGGAAAGAACGGGGCCATCCATACCTGGGGCTGGCCGCCGGGCAGTCGAACGCCAAAGGCTCGCTTGGACGAGAACGTGAACCAGAAGAACGGCTCGCGGGTGCCGTCGGGATGGGTGAAGGTCTCGGCGAACGGGGCCCAGCGCGCCCACGAGTTCGTCAGGTTTCCACCGACGTTGGGGCTGTTGAGCTTGATGGGACCGACGGTGCCGTCGGCCGAGATCGCGAACAGCTCGGCGGTCGCGTCGTCGTAAGCGTCTTCGCTCGAGGTATTGAAAAGGATCCACTGGGAGTCCGGCGACCACGACGGGTAGAAGTGGTTGCCCTCGGCGGTGACCAGCGGCGTGACGGCGCCGAACTGCCGCGTGCTGGCATCGTAGGTCTGGGTGACGATGCGGCCGCCGGTGAACGCCCAGTCGACGCTCGGGCTGGCAACCTCGGTGTAGACGATGGCGCTGGCGTCGGGGGCAAAGTCGGGGTGGGTGGCCCAGCCATTGGTCGGCACCGGCGTCACCTCGGTGCCCGTCGTGCCGTCGAGAATGCTCAGGTTGCCCGCGGCGACGGCGAGCAGGTCGATGCTGCCCGGCACGAACGAGGCGAAGTTCCATCGAAAGGTTCCGTCCACCGCGAGCTGCGGCGTTCGCGTGGCGACGTCGATGATGGTGCCCGGTCCGTTGCCGCCGTCGTAGGTAAGCGCCATGCGCTCGCCGTCGCGCGACAGCACGTGGCAGGCCACGCACCGGTTTTCGACCGACTCGTTGGTGGTGTAGAAGGCCTCGGCGGGCTCGCCGGGCTTGGCCATGTCGTGGCGGTAGATGCCGCTGGGCTGCTGGCCGGTCGACGCCCAGTAGTAGATGCCGCCTTCGATGTCCTGCTGGGTCAGCGTGGTCGTGACCGCCGCCGCGGTGCCGGCGGTTGCCGGGTTGCCGGCGGCCAGACCGCGGACGCTGATCGAAACCGTCTCGCCGCGAGCCGACTCGCTGAGCAGGTCCCACTCGCTAACGGCGAAGGCCTGCCAGTTGCCGACCGCGTACAGCTTTACCGACGCGTAGGCCGACGTCAGCGATACCTCGAAGAGATCCGTGCCGGCGGCCGGCTGCCAGTGGACTTCGAAGTCGCCGAGGTTGGGCGGCAAGAAGGTGCCGGCCGACGGGTACACGACCGTCGGCGCGAGGGCCGGGTCGTCGCCGGCCTGGTCGAAGATGTCGGGCGCTTCGGCCGGGGCGCCGTCGGCGACCCGGGTGTTGTCGATGAACACGGACATCGTGGCCGTCGCGTCGGCCAGCCCCAGACGCGCGATCACCGTGCCGGTGCCGCCCGCGGACCCGGTCGCTTTAAAGATGCCGGCATCGATGAGGCCGATGGCGCTGTTGGTGTACGAGTAGCCGGCCGTTGCCGTCACGTCCTCGACCGAGCCGTCGCTGAACTCGGCGGTGACCGTGAACGACTGGGAGGCCGGCGCTCCGTCGACCACCGTGATGGCCGCGTCGGCTGGCTCGATGGTGAGCGACACGACCTCGGGCTCGTCCGCGTCGCCATCGCCGTCGCCATCGCCCCCCGAATCGGTGCCGTCCGAACCGCCGCAGGCGACTACCAACGCCAGGGCCAAATGAAGGGCAAGGTATGGAAAAGTATGCGAAGTGAGGCGGCTTTTCATGGTAGGCGCGGTGGGTTTTGCAGGCACCGTGCCGCCTGCCGCGCTAGCCGTTTCAAGGAGTTGCTAAGCGGCGTCCGGTGGCCCCACGCCCAAACGCGTGCAGACAATCGACCCCAGAGAAGACAACCGACCCCAGCAACGGCCGTGTCCTGTGGGGGCCGCGGGCGAGGGCGTGTCGCTGCACAACTTGCGATGCGAATTTGTCCAACGACGTGAACAACTTGTTCGCCCCGACACGTTTCCTACATTTCATCCGTCGTGGAATCGACGGGTTGCGTCCCGGGGCGGGTCGGCACGCCATGTGAAGACAGAATGGTCATGCTGGAAAGCGCTGCAGAGTCGATCACGCAGGGCTGGGGGGTTCCCAGGGTGGCAATTCGCCTCGAGATTCTCGACCTCGATGACGTCCGAGGGCTGTGCGAAGCCGACGAGCTCGCGGGCCTGGGCGCCAGGCTCGTCGAGCTCACTCGCGCGTTCGTGCGCGATGTCGATACGGTGTGGTGGGAGGGCGGCGTGCTCACGATCTTGCTGCACGACGCCGGACAACAGACGGCCCAGCTCGTCGGCCGTCGAATTCGCGAGCGGCTTCCGGGGGCCGTCGAGGTAAGCGGCTACCTGGTCCCCATCGACGTCGCGGTTCGGGTTCGTCCGCTGTAGCGCCCTCCGCTCGCGACGTCCGCGACGACGACCACAAGGCCGGCGGACGCGGGACCGAGGTCGGTCGCCGGGGCGGCGAGGATTGCACGCGCCCCGGCGGACCCGTCGGCAGCCCGCGCCCGGGCCGCTAGAGCTTGAAGCCGCCGGAGACTTCGAGGCGCTGCCCGGTGATCCAGCGGGCGTCGTCCGAGCACAGGAAGGCGGCGACGCCGCCAATGTCCTCGGGCAGGCCGACTCGGCCCAGGGCGGTGTTGGTCGTGATGTAGTCGCGCACCATCGGCGCGGCGTCGAACCGCTCTTTGTTGAAGTCGTTGTCGATGCCGCCCGGCGACAGGGAGTTGACGGTAATGCCGCGGGCGCCGAGATCCTGGGCCAGGTACTGGGCGAACGTCTCCACCGCGCTTTTCATGGCGGCGTAGGCGACCATCGGCGAAAACGCCGTGCGCGTAAGCCCGGTGCCCAGGTTGATGATGCGGCCGCCGTCGTTCAGCAGCGGCACGAGCTTTTGGGTCAAAAACACCATGCTCTTGAAGTTCGTCTCGTACTGCCGGTCGAGCTCGTCCTCCGTGACTTCGTGCGCCGAGACGTTGGAACTCACGCCGGCGTTGTTGATGAGAAAGTCAAAGCGCTCGAGGCTCCAGGCGCCGAGGGTGTCGCGAAACTGGGACACGAGCGACTCGAGGCCACCGGTGCCGGTCAGGTCGACCTGCAGAGCGCGCGCCTTGACGCCGGTGGCGGTGAGACCGTTGACGACGTCGGCGGCCTTGCCTTCGTTCTTGACGTAGGTGATGACCACGTTGGCGCCGCGAAGGGCAAGGCGGCGCGCGATGTCGCGGCCGAGGCCCCGGCTGCCGCCGGTGATGAGAGCCGTTTTTCCGTTGAGATCGTTCATGGGAGCTTCCTTCGTCGAGGGTGGTTGTTGGCTGCCTCGTTGCTGAACCCACAGTGCGGCCCCGACCCGGTTTCGACGATTCCCCAAAAGCTCATTGGGCCATACGCAGCTGTATGGCTATAGTTTCCGGGCCATGGATTGGCGTGATATCAGGTGGTTCCACGAGGTCGTGGTGCACGGAAGCTTCTCGGGAGCGGCCCGGGCAACCGGCACCACCCAGGCGACCATCAGCCGGCGCATCAAGGCGCTGGAGGACTCGTTGGGCGTCGACTTGTTCCGCCGCGACCACGCGGGCAGTGCACTCACCGAGGCCGGCGAGCGACTGGCCGTGTCGGCGCGCGCGATGAACGAGTCGTTTGCCGAGTTCGTGCGCGAGCACCGCGGGTTGGTGCGCGAGCGCCGCACGCTGGTCATCACGTGCGGAGCTCTCATTGGCCTGCACCTGGGCCGGCACCTGGCGCAACTGCAGCACGGCGTGGACGGGGTCGACATCGACATCAAGACGACCAACGACTTTCTCGATCTCGGCAAGGGCGAGGCCGACCTGGCTCTGCGCAATCGCCGGCCGACCAAAGGGCAGCTGGTCGCAAAGCGCATTTCCAGTGATGCCGGGTGGTCGGTGTACGGCGCTCGCGCCCACTACCAGGGCCGCGGGTTCGCGTCCGTCGACGCGATGAAGGCCGAGCCGTGGGCGAGCTACCCGGCTCATTCCCAGGTGCCCACGGCTCGCTGGGTGCGCCAGAACGTCGGCGACGAACGGGTTCAGTTTCGCCTCAACAGCTCGCCGCTGTTGATGCAGGTCGTCGGGCAGAATCGCGCGCTCGCCGTATTGCCGGACCTGGTAGCCGGTGCCGTTGCCGACCTCGTTCGCGTGTTTGGTCCGGTGGACGTGGGCATCTCGGAGATGTTCGTCGTTCGGCGCGAAAGCGACACCGACGAACGCCTTCTCGCGGTGATTCGCAACCTGGAAGGTCTGTTCTCCCAGTCGGTCCGGGAACGCCCGTAGAAAAAACGCCGCCGAAGCGCAGGGCTCCGGCGGCGTGGGGCTTGGCGATGGCGGCGGGACGAGCCCGCCTCGACTACTCGGCGTCGGTGACGTCGCGGTCTTTGAAGTTCACGCGGATTTCGACCGCGTCGTTGCTGCCGAGAGCGACCTGCGACAGGATCGATCGGTGGCCGTCGAGGGTGAACACCGCCTCGTAGCGATGGCTGCGGTCGAGTTCGACCTCGACCGGTGACGGGCCCAGGACCCTGGCTTCGCCGTTGTCGAGCAGCGTTACCACGGCGCCGGCGGGCTCGCTGGCGAGGACGGCGCGCACGGGCCCCGTCTCTTTGGGCTCGGCGATCGCGAGCGGCGGCTCGCCCAGGGGAGTCGATACCACCCGGGTCGCGGGCTCCCCGGCGGCGGTTTCGCCGGCGCTGTCGTCGTCGTCGGTGGCCGGGTCGGCGTCGCCGTCGGCGTTGGCGACGGCAGCCTCGGCGCCTTCTTCGCCGTCTTCGTCCGGGGCCGGGCTATCGGGCGTCGGGTCGGCGGCGTCGGCGTCGCCGTCTTCAGCGGTCGCGGCGGCGACACCGTTGTCGTCGCCCTCGGTTTGCGGCGCGGCCTCGGCTTCGGCCGCGTCGCCCGGGACTTCCTCCGTTGCCGCCGTGGCTTGTTCTGGGGCGGCCTCCGCTGGCTCCGCCGCCGCCGCAGCCTGCTCGTCAGTGGAGGGCTCGGCGGCGACCGCGGGCTCGGCCGCGGCGGCCGGCGTCTCGGCCTGCTCGGCGGCGGCGGGCACCTTGACGTTGCCCGGGGCCTCGGTGCCCCCGGACAGCACGATGAACGCGACAATCGCGATGGCGACCGCGCCCACGATGGCGCCGGCGATGAGCGGCTCCTTGCGCGACGACTCGCTCTGGGTGAGCCAGCGGCGTTCCGGCGCGGGGGCCGGGGCGTCGACGGCGGCTTGGGTCGCGTCGCCTCGTTGGGGCAGCAGGGTCGCAATGCTGTTTTGCGCCTTCGCCAGATCGGCCAGGGACGGCGCCCGGCGACCGGGGCGAATCGTCGAGCGCAGCAGCGGGTCCTCGGCTTGCTGAGCCGACGTCGCCGCCGTTGGCCGCGGCGCGGCGGGTTCGGTGATGCGGCGCGGTTGCGGCTCGGCCGCTGCGCTCGACGCATCGGTGGCCGCAGCGGCGGGCGCCTCGACCTCGATGGGGGCGGCGGCCGGGGCGAGCGCGACGGCTTCGGTCGGCCCGATGATCGAATCGATCGCCGCGTCGATGTCTTGTTCGGCCCCGGGCAAGACCGGCGCGTGAATCTTGGCGTCGGTTTCGACGACGCCGGCGGCGAGGTGCTCGCGTAGCTCGTCGGGCTCGCGCACGACCACGGGCGGGTCATCCGCCTTGCCGACGTCGGCGACCGGGGCGACCGAGGACAGGAACGACGACGCTTCGACGCTGTCCGCACTGGGCTCGAGGTGCTCGATGGAGCGGTCGGGGCGCGCCGATCGCGCGGCGTCGGCCGCAAGCTCGGCCGCGTCGCTGGCCAGGGCAACCGGGGCGTCCACCAGGGCGGCAGCGAACGACTCGACCGCCGGCGCCGCGGCGAGTTCGGCGGCGGGCTCGGCTTCGGCGTCTTCGACGATGTCGAAGTCGAACGAATCGCCGGCGCCGTCCTCATCGTCTTCGATGATCTCTTCGAGGTCATCCTCGCTCAGCTCTTCGAGACCAATCTCATCAGCGTCGACCAGCGGCGCGGGCACGGTGTGCATCTCGTGCGGGTCTTCGTCGAACGCTCGACGAACGTCTTCCGGCAGGCGCGCATCGGCGCGCGTGGTGTCGCTGGTTGCCGGTGTCGAAGCCGGAGGCGGCGGCAGGGGCGGAGCCGCCGCCACGTCGCTGCCCGGAAACTCGCCGGGCAGTGGCGGCATGGTGCCGCGCGCGGCGCGGCGCGGCGTGTCGGTCGGGGCGGACGACGACTGGCCGGGGGAAGGAGGCGGGGCAGCCGGATCGGGCAGGGCCTGAGCGGGTGCCGGCTCAGGCTCGAACTGGGGATACGCGGTTACCGCTGTCGTATCGGTGTTTGACATTAGAGAACTGACCTCCGGCTCATAGGACGCGACCGTAGTTTCGGGGACAGCGAACGAGAAGATGGTCGTCTCTATCGGCGAGTAACAAGCCCGTGGCACCCCTGGCATAACGGCGATGCGCATGCACCTCACTCGCTTTTCCGCGCGGGCGAACCATTCTTCGCTCGTGCAACGCCGCGCGTTTGCGCAGCGTTTTGCGCGGCGACGAGGTGCCACCTGCGGTGCAAATGCCGCGACCGAATCTTTCTTCGCCGACAGCGTCGGCGATGTGCGGCAACTCACGATCCCCCATCGACGGCCGACCGACGGCCGACCGACGGCCGACCGACGCCGAGGGACGCCTTTCGAGTGGCTACTGAGGCTGCGCTTCGAGCAGCAGGTGGGCGCCCGCTGTGATGAGGCCGGGGACGTAGGCGGCGACCGGGATCCGTCGATGCTGGCCGGGCTCGACCACGACCGACGCGACGGGCTGCCGGGGAGCGCGCGGCGTCGTGAACACCACGTTGTTTACGCCGTCGACGACAACCGGGCCGCTCCAGGTAAAGCTGGGCCGGTCGCTGTCGCCGACGACGTTGGACGCGAACGTCAGGTCGACGCGCAGCGCGCTGGTCGTTGGGTTGAACAGATCGAGCTCGACGTCGTAGTCCATGCCGTAGTTGCCGTAGCTCTTGACCGACGAGTCGGCCAGCGACGTGCGCGCGATGGCGCTCTGGTCCTGCAGGCGAACGCCGTCGAGGGCGAACTTGTCGTTGGTGTTGAAGGCCAGCCCCACGTAGCCGGTGGCGAGCTCGATGCGCGTGGTGCCGGCCCAGCGTGACTGGTCGAAGATGCCGGCCTGGCGACCGAAGGCGTTGGGCCCCGGCGAGACGATTTCGCCCGCGGCCGAGCCGGCCTGCGACAGGTTGATTGCGTCGTTGGTCGACCCCGACGACGTGACCACGCCGTAGACGAACACCGGCCGGTCGGTTTCTACGACCAGCCGCACGTCGACCATGGCCGACGGCGGCATGCGCACCCGCGCGAGCTCGCGACCCGTGCCGGTGGGGACGATGGCGTCGACGTCGACGTTGAAGGCGCCCGTGCGAAACGCATCGGCGACGGCGTAGCTCTGTCCGGTACCCGGGCCGTTGAGGGGCCGCTGGGCGTTGTTGTACGCGGCGCCCACCGCGGTTACCGTCGCGGTCTCGGGGTTCGGGTTCGTGACCAGCACGTGGTAGTAGCGAGTCGCGCTCGAGCCGTTGACGTGAAAGGCGTAGGCGACGAAGCGAGGCCCGAGGCCATCCGAACGGCCGCCGCGCTGGGCGTCGGCGCGGCCGCTCTGCATGGTCCAGCCATTGCCGAACACCTTCTCCGGGTTGTTGTCGACCCACAGTGCGGGGCCTTCGAGTCCACCGCCGAGCGGGCGAATGGCGGCGGCGTCGATGCGACCGGCCGGCAGAGGCGCCGGCCGCCAGTCGCCGGCTACCACGTCGAAGGTCGGCAGCGGATCGTCGGTCGGGGGCGAGGGCGAGGGCGGGGGCGGGGGCTCGGGCGAATCGCCGGGCGGCGTGTCGTCGGGCGTCGTCGGGTCGTCCCCGGGGCTGTCGGGGACATCCGGGAACCCGGTCGAGCCGACATCTGGCTCGGCGTCCCCGCACCCAACCCACAACGCCAATAGCGACCCCACCGCGATTGCTCGTCCACACCCCACGGTTTCAAGCTAGACCCGCGCCGACCAGGATTCGAGGGCGAAGAACCCGAGTCATCCAGTGTTAACGGGGGTTTAGATCCCGTTACTGGCCGTCCTCGTCTAGAGCAAACGCGACCGTGACCAGGCCCACGGCCGCGCCTTTTCTGTCCGAAAAAAAGAACACCGCCCGGGCAGGGCGGTGTGGGTGGCGGACCGGAAGGAAGGCGCCCCCGGGGCACGGAATGAGGGGGGGAGGGAGCCAGCCGAGGGCGCGTCGGTCGCCGGGTGAACCGAAAGGGCAGTTGGTTCGAGAGGGCAGTTGGTTTCGTTGTTGGTTCGTAAGGGAGGGGTCAAGGACGTCGAACGCGGCCGGCGCGATCGTGAATCACGACCTTGCCGCCAATGGCCTGCGCCAGGCACGAGCCGACGAACGCAGCGCCGGCCGAGCTCTCGGTGACGCAGCGCGGGTGCGCGGCACCTTCTTGCCGCACGCCCCACTGCTCGCCGACAGGCACAACATGGAGGACGCGAATCATGGCCTCTGCTTGTGCAGGCAGCGGGCCAAGTCGTTGGACCCAAAAAACTCGCTCATCCGAGCGAAAGTCGGGGGCCAACCGCCCGCAATAGAACGATTCTTCAGTGTGCTACTTCACGTCGGCTGCAGGGCGCTCGAAGGCGTGGAGCGGCGAATGAGGTACCTGCGGCGCACCGTCTGTAGCGTTCGTACGCGCGCTTGCCCAAACGTCGACACGGCAACCAGGGACTCCATGGGGACATTTTTCCTGGGTTGGTTGACCCCGCCGTTCGATTTTCGGTCGGTCGGCAGACCCGGTAGCCCGGCCACTGCCGTGGCCAGGCCGCCGGAGAGGCTAGCGCGCGAGGCGACCGATGTACGGCTCGTCGAGGGAGCCGAACAGCAGGGCGTCGCCGGTGTCGCGCACGGTGGTGACGCCGGAGATGACGGTGCCGTCGGGGTCCTGCAGGTTTTCGACCACGGCCCCGCGGCCGTCGACGCGCAGGGCGAAGCCGTAGCGCTCGGGCGCCGGCTGCAGAAAGTCGGGCAGCGCCGCGATGAGGTTCTTGAGCCAGGGCTTGGGGTGGGCAAAGTCCACGAGCTGGTTGCGCGGGTTGACCAGGGCCACCCAGAAACCGCCGGCGGCCGCGGGGCTGATCCCGTCGGGAAAGCCCGGGAGGTTGTCGATGAGGGTCTCGAGCTGTCCGGCGCGCTCGCCCTCGAGCCACAGTCGGCGCACGCGATAGCGCGGGGTTTCGGGAAAGACCAGGTAGCTTTCGTCGGGCGACAGGGCGACGCCGTTGGGAAAGAACAGCTCATCGGCGACCAGCGAGAGGTCACCGGTGGCGAGGTCGTAGCGGTAGAGGCTGCCGTAGGGCCGCGCGTCGAGAAAGTCGAGGGTGAACTCGTCGATGGAAAAGCGGCTGCTCGCGTCGGTGAAGTAGACGATGCCGTCGGCGGTCACGTCGACGCCGTCGGCGAACTGGATGGGCTCGCCGGCGAACGCGTCCGCCAGCACCGAGACCTCGCCCGCCGGGGTCACGGCGACGAGACCGACGTCCGCCACGGCGACGAGCAGGCGACCGTCCGGCGCGAACACCATGCCCAGCGGGCGACCGCCGGTGATGGCGAAGGTTTCGAGCCGATCGCCGTCGAGGCGCACGATGCGGCCGTCCTCGACGCCCCCGTAGATGCGGCCGAGCTCGTCGACGGCGACGTCCTCGGGCCCCACGAGGGCGCCTTCGGCCAGGCGCTCGCCGGCTTCGAGCGCTTCGTTGGGCTCGTAGGGCCCCTGGAGCTTCGGCGCCTTCGGCGGGTTCCAGGCGGCGGAAGAGATCGGAAAGACCGCGGCGCCCAGGTCGCCGGCAAAGCCGAGGGCGGGGGCGCAGGGAAAGCCGAGGCCGTCGAGCGCGGGCTCGCGCTCGCACGCGGCGCGAAGGGCCTGGGTCAGGGATTCGGGGGCGTCGTCGGGAGAATCCGACGCGCGGTCGGTGGACCGCTCGGCGTCCGGCGCGATGGGCTCGGGCTCGACGTCGCAGGCCGAGGCGAAGAGAAGGCAAAGGCCGGCGCCGAGAGCGGCGGCCCGGGGGATTCGATTTTGTGCGATGCGGAACATGTGGGGGACTCCTGCTGGCGCGTTTTTCGCGCCGGAGGGAACCAAACATACCGATCGGTTCAGCGCGAGCACCGACGCGCGTTCAATGCTGCGAACCTGGCTTCGCCGGTGCTTTGCCCAGGCGCGCTCGCGTTTGTGGCGGCGGTCCCCGCAAAAGCGCAGCGGTGGCGGCGCTAAGCTGCCGGCGATGAGTCACCCCTATCGCGAGTCGGGCCGGCGCATCGCGCGCCGCCCTCGCCGGTTTGCCGAGTTCGACGTGTCGGGAGCGCCCGGCCAAAACGGGGCTCCGGGCGCCCCGGGGCATCGCGGCGCCGACGGCAGCCGCGGCGGCAGTGGCGGCGAGGGAGGCCGCGGCGGTGACGCCGGGCCGGCCAGCCCCGGCCAGGATGCCGGGCGCGTCGACCTCGAGCTCGCGACGGCCGAGGCCGACGGCATCGTTCGAATTGGCGGCGTGCTCGTGAACGCCGATGGCGGCCAGACGACCATCGAGAACGTGCGTCCCTTTGGCGCGACTGACTGGATCGACCTGGCTGCCGATGGCGGCCCGGGCGGCCGGGGTGGCGACGGCGGTGCCGGTGGAGCGGGCGGCGCCGGGGGCAAAGGCCGCGACGCGTCGCGCTGGTCGAGCGGGGGCGACGGCGGTCACGGCGGTCGCGGCGGCGACGGCGGCGCGGCCACCAGCGGCGCCCCGGGCGGTGCCGGCGGCGCCCTGCGCGTGCGCGTCGGCGAGCGCGATACCCAGCTGCTCATGCTGGTGCGCCACTCGGTCGCCGGCGGCGTCGGCGGCGGTCCAGGCGAAAACGGTCGCGGCGGTCCGGGCGGCCCCGCCGGAGCCGGCGGCGATTCCTACAGCTGGACCGACACCGAGAGCTACACCGACAGCGAGGGCAACCACCAAACCCGGACCACCTACCACCACAGCCCGGGCGGATCGAGCGGGTCGCCCGGCGCGTCGGGGCGCACGAGCGGTGCGGTGGTCGAGCGCGGTGCCGTCGGAGCCGAGGGCAGCTTTGCCATCGACGTGGTTGCGGACACCGGCGAGGTGACCTCGTACGCCTCGCGCTACGAGTTGCGGCTGCGCGCCCTCGAGCACGAGAGCGCCAACGTCGACTGGGTGTACGAACCCGGCGAGCGCATTCGCGTCGGCGGTGTCGCGGTCGAAAACGTCGGCGGCATGCCAACGCCGCTCCACCGCGAGCTGCGCGTCGAGCTCGTGCGCGGCGGCTGGGTCGAGCCCGCCGACGATCAGTTCCTGCTCGTTCCCCCGGGGCTCGAGGCCGCCGCCCGGGCCGAACTGCCGGGACAGCTCGAGTTCCGGGTGCGCGATTTTGCGCCCGGCGGACCCGACGCGCCGCTGGCGGTCACCGAGACCCTCAACATCCGCGCCTGGCTGCCGTCGGTCCACCGCGGTTTCGACGACTTTTGCGGCGACGATGTCGCGTCCCTCGGACGCTTCGTCGTGCGCTATCCCGTGCGCCTGTCGGCCATCGAATGCCTGCCGTCGCTGGCTGCTGGCGAGCGCGGCCGCGTGCGCTTTCGCGTGACCAACCAGTCGGCCAAGCCCCTGGGCCGGCGCGCCGGCCGGGCACTTCGGGTTCGCCTGTTCGCAGCGCCCGACAGCGAACTCGGCGACGAGGCGATCGCCATGACCGACGCGGACGGGGCCGAGGTTTCGCTGGCCGACGGCTGGGAGCGCGACATCGAGCAGCTCGATCCCGGCGCCTCCGTCGACGTCGAGCTCGCCATGCGCGTACGCGACGGCGCGCCGGAGTATCGGCACCTTGCCGCTCACGTCGCCCTCGAGCTCGGCCGTCTCGATGACCCCGAGTCGCCGGCCCCGGTCCAGTACCGGGCGATGAACGTGCGCGTGGCCCGGCGATATCGGCCCGACGTCGCGGCCAACCTGCTGCTCGTGGTCAACCACCGAACGACCCGGGCCGAGCTGGCCGCGTGGACCGCGGTGGCCGACGAACTTGGCGCGGTGCTCAACGTGTGGGACATCTCGCGCGAGGGCCACCTCGACCTCGATCGCCCCCTGGCCGACGGCGGCACCCTCGGCGGTCATCTCGCGGGCGGCTTGATGGTGGTGCTCGGCAACGAGATCCAGCCCGGGGCGGATCAGCGCGCCCGCGCCCACGACTTTCTGTGTCCCGAGCAGCTGCTGCGCGTCGCCCGGCTCGGCCTGGATGTCGCGTTCGTCGGCCGCGGACCGGACCTGCGTGACGTTCTCGTGCCGACCGGGGCGTCGGCCGCCGACCGCGCCGACGACACCGGCGACCTGCTGGACGCCATCGAGCTGCGCCGCGACCGCGGCGACAGCGAGCACGACCTCTACGTGCTGGTGCCCGAGCGTCATCGGTTTTGGTTTCGCTGGTGGGCCGAGCCCGACCCGGTGGTGCTCGCCAGCGCCGCGCGCAAGCTCTCGGTCGATCTGCGATCGGCCCACCCGGATCGGCGCTACATCGTTGCCCACGACTTCGACCCGGAGGTCGAGTCGCGCGTTTTGTGGATCAAGAACTGGCGGGTCGGCGCCCTCGAGGTTCGGCGCACCCTCGACGCGGCGGCCGGGGCCCTCGTGGTTTGCGAGGTCGACGACCAGCGCCTTCACGACCCCGCCTGGATCGTGTCCGACGACGCGGCCATGGTGCTGTTGTGCGCGCTCGACCGCGAGGAAAAACTCGACCGGTTGGTCGCCGCCTGGGATGCCAGCGATCCCGATCTCAAGGTGATCGGCCAGCTGTTCGACGCGTTGCTTTGCGACCTGGCGTGCGAGCAGCGGGCCGTACTGGCCGATGGCTGGCGCGACGGCATGAGTGCCCAGGACATGGATCGCTGCCTGCCGCTTTTGTGGGAGCTCAGCGATCCGGGACTCTTCGCGTTCATCGGCACGGAACGGGCCGACCGGCTGCTCGAGTTTTGCGGGCGCCTTCGCTACCTGGCCGACGCCCAGGCGAGCGTGTGGGAGCGACTGCCGCCGGTGCGCTGGTTGCGGCGCGACCCGCTTTTGGCGTCGCGCACCCGGGCGGCTGTCGACGCCTTGATCGCCCGGGTGTTTCCGCCCGCGGAACAAGACAGCGCTCGCGACCGCATTGCGCGGGTCGCCCGGGCCCTCGACCAGAGCTTCGACGTCGCCAAACAGGCGGGCTTGTACGACGACCGCGGCCGGTTTGCCATGGACCTGGCCCTGGCGCCGATCGACGCTGCCGGCGTGACGACCGACGCCGAGCTTCTTTGCGACGCCGACAACCGGGTGTATTTGCGGGGCGAGCTCGACGCCATGCGCGCCCGCAAAGCGACTGGCCGCGAGCGACGCGATGCCCTCGAGCAACTGGCGGCGGCGGCCCGCGACGCCCTGGCCCTCGACACCGGTGAGTGATCCGGTAGTCTGACCCGATGCCGTTTCGCCGCCCCGGTAGTGGCCCGCAGTCGAACTACATTACCCGCGCCGGCTACAAGACGCTGTGCGACGAGGTCGATCACCTGTTGCGGGTCGAGCGCCCGCGCGTGACCCAGCAGGTCGCCGACGCCGCGGCCCTGGGCGACCGATCGGAAAACGCCGAGTACATCTACGGCAAAAAGCGTTTGCGCGAGATCGACAAACGGGTGCGCTACCTGTCCAAGCGCATCGACGACCTCGTGGTAGTTGACCCGGCGCCGTCCCCCGACGGCCGGATTCGTTTCGGTGCTTACGTAGAAGTCGAGGACGATGACGGTGAAGAACACGAGTTCCGCATCGTCGGTCCCGACGAATTCGATCCGGCCACTCGGCAGATAAGCCTCGATTCTCCCGTGGCAAAAGCCCTGATGGGCAAGCGCATCGACGACGAAGTGACCGTCGCCCGTCCCAAAGGGGACGTCACGTATGTCATCGTAGGCGTCCGGTACTGATATGGACAAAGCGATTCTCACGTGTGCAGTCAACGGCGTTCTCACTAACCCCAAGCAGCATCCGGTGCCGGTAACGCCGGAGCAGATGGCTGTTTCGGCGAAAGAGGCATACGACGCGGGCGCGTCGATCATGCACATTCACTTTCGCTCCCAGGCCGAGAACATGGGGCACATGCCGACGTGGGATCCCGAGGTCGCCAAGGCCTGCGCCGACGCGATTCGCGAGGCCTGCCCGGGCGTCATCATCAATCAGACGACCGGCGTGATGGAGCGCGACGTCTCGGGCCCGGTCAGCTGTATCAACGCCCTCGAGCCGGAAATCGCGGCCTGCAACGCGGGCAGCCTGAACTACTTGAAGCTGCGCAGCAACGGCAACTGGGCCTGGCCGCCCATGGTGTTCGCCAACCCCGTCGACAAAGTCAAAGACATGATCGACGCCATGGAAAAGGTCGGCGCCATGCCGGAGTTCGAGTGTTTCGACGTCGGCATCGTCCGGTCGATCAAGCTCTTTATGGGCGCGGGCATGTGCGACGAGAACGCGCAGTACAACTTCGTCATGGGCGTGGCGTCGGGCATGCCGGTCGACAACCGCCTGCTCGAGCTGCTGCTCGAGTACAAGCACCCCGAGTCGAAGTGGCAGTGCACCCTTATCGGTCGCGCCGACATCTGGAAGACTCACCAGCGCGCGGCGGAACTGGGCGGCATGCTGCGCACCGGCCTCGAGGACACGTTCTACTTGCCCGACGGCGAGCGGGCCACCGGCAACGGACAGCTCATCGAAGCCCTGGCCCAGTGCGCTCGCAACGCCGGCCGCGAGGTCGCCTCGCCGCAAGAAGCCCGCGAGATGCTCAAGCTGCGCGCCCAGGCGTAGCGCGCAGTCCGCGCCGCGTGCGTGGTCACGATTTCGCCGGTTCGCTGAATCGATCGCGGAACGCGCGCGGCGTGCAGCCTTCGAGCCGCCGGAAGAATTTCACGAAGTTCGTTGGCTCGCTAAAGCCGAGTTCGACCGCGATGTCTTCCACCGTGGCGGTCGTGTGAACGAGCATGCGCTTGGCCCGCAGCGCGATGCGCCGGTCGAGGTGCTGTTTGGCGGAGGCGCCGAAGACAGCCTCGCAGGCGCGCGCCAGGGTCTTGGCCGAGACGCCGAGAGCGTCGGCGTACCACGACACGCTTCGGTGAGCGGAGGCGCTTTGTTCGACGAGCTCTTCGAATCGTTGACACAGCTCGACCCGCGCCGGTGAATGCCCAATGGGCGCCGTTTCAATGCGCAGGCTGGCGAGCGCGTCGACAAAGCCGTTCAGAAGGTGGGTCGCTGCACTCCGCAAGTGAGGAACTTGCTGATAGCGGTCCATTAGCAGGGCCAGTCCCTCGAGGCGCTCGAAGTCGTCTGCGCTCGGGCGCAACGGGTTGTTCACGCGCGGCCAAGTCGGCGCCGACGAGGTCACTGCTTCGGGAACGAAGATGATCAACAGGGCCTCGTGATTCGAGTCGCGGTCGTACCAGTCGACCTGCCCCGGTCGCACGTGAAAGACGTCCCCGCGTCGCAAAGACACCACGCCAAACTCGAAATGGTGCTTGCCCCGTCCCTTCGTGACGACATGCACCACGTGAAAGTTGCGCCGTTGGGGTGAGTGGAAAAACGGTAGCCCGCGGCGTCGGAGCTCGTCCAGGCGGATGACCTCGACCAGTGCACCTTGCCCCCGAGGGTGTTCGAACCTGACGTTGTGGATGTCGCGCGTGCCCACGGCTGTCCAAAGCTAACCATGTGTTGACCAATCGTGACCTGTCGAGTCGGTAGCGCCGCCGGTACACAGCCACTGGGAGCCGCGCCTGGCGATGCGGGGCGTTTCGACGGCCGCGGTGCGCCCGCACTCACTGGCTCGGCTGACGAAGGGAAACACACATGGGGCAGAAAACGGACAATGCGCGCGCTCTTTACCTGGAGGGGATTCGCGACGGAAACGCTCGCGCCGCCGTGACGCGGTACATCGGAGACCGGTACACCCAGCACAGCACCGGCGTGCGCGACGGCGCCGAGGGCTTTCTCGAGTTCTTCGAGCCGTTCCTGGTTCGCAACACGAAGCGCGATATTCGAATCCTCCGGGCGATCGAAGACGGGCGATTCGTCTTTTTGCACGCGGCGCAGTCGCTCAACGGCGGTGAGGCTCGCTGGATCACGATGGACATGTTCGATACGGACGAGAGCGACCGCATCGTCGAACACTGGGATGTGATTGCGCCCTGGCCAGAGGAGACGGTCAGTGGCGCGGACCCGATCGCTGGGCCCGCCGGCCCCGATGAGGCAAAGAGCCCCGCAGAGGCCGAGCGCAGCAAGGCGCGGGTGCGTACCCTGTTGACGGAGGCCTTTCAAAACGGTGACCTGGAGGTTCTCGAGCAGTTGGTGGCTCCCGATCTGGTGAGCCATGCCAGCGACGTGGCCGCCGGTCGCCAGGGCCTGCGCGACTGGCTGGCAGCCGGTCGCCGGGACGACTCGCCGTTTGGGTACGACTTCGTTTTCAAAGTGCTCGGCCAAGGGGACCTCGTGGTGAGCTACAGCAAGCTGCTGCGAGGCGGCGACGAGTTCGCGGTGTTCGATCTCTGGCGCCTCGACAACGAGCTCATCGTCGAGCACTGGGCGAACCGCGAGCGCATCGGTCCGCGAGAAACCTGGGGCAACAGCGGCAAGTTCTGAGCAGCTCGCGCGTGCACGTCGCCGGGTGAGGGCGCTGGCCATCAGGTGGCCATGACAGTTGCCTGATGGCGGCGCCCGTGAGTTCTGGGAGCGAAGTCCCGCCCCGCAGTTCCCGATTTCGCGCTGTTGGTCGCGCGAACCAGTGGGACCTGAAGTTGCAGTGGGTACGGCAACCATGCGTAACGCCTGCCGTCCGTCCGCACTGTTCGCCTTCGAGGGGCGAGTTGCGGCGAGCGCCCCCAGTGGGGCGTGGGCGTTGGCGCGTGCAGGTGCTGCCACTGATCGTTTCGCGCCTCGGACGCCCGCCAGCGGAGCGAAGCGAGAGGGTGGGAAGCACCGCCAACGGTTTGCCCGGCGGTCGGGGCTCAGGAGCCCGGACCGGTCGAGGCCGGAGGCGTAGGAGGCCACCGGCCGTACCCGGGGCGTCGCAAACCCCGGTCGTCTTGCTCGCAACTCAACCCAGAACTCACGGAGTAGTACTCGATGTCCCTCTTTCCCCTCCGCACTCGCCCTTGCGGAATGGCCCCGACAATCCTTGCAGCCGCCCTGGTCGCTGCCGGCTGCGCCCCGGCGTCAGCACCCGTCGAAGTCTGTCTGAGCGTGCAAAAAGACATCAGCGTCGACGGCGGCCAGACGTTTGTGCCCGCCGATGAAATCTCGAGTGCGCCGATGCTCGCGCCCGACGCGGCCGCCGTGTATCGCCTGGCGGTAACCAACTGTGGCGAGTCGGACCTCGACGCGGTCGCGGTGACCGACGAAGACCTGGCTCTCGAGACCAACGTGCCGCTGGCCGCGCAGGAAACGAGGGTGTTCTCGAACGACCCGTCCGACAACGAGATTCCGACCTATCCGTGCGTCGAGTGGGGGCTTCGGCATCGCTCTACGCCGGCGGTGGTGCGGGTGTCGCTCGGCGCCGGCGCGGCTGTCGGTGACCTGGCCGCGGCGGACGCGCAGGACGTTGCTTGGGTGGTCTGCGACCAGGACCCCGGCTGCGGAGATGGCGTGCCACACCCCGAGCTCGGCGAGTATTGCGACGACGGCAATTTCAACGACGACGACGAGTGCACCAACAAGTGCACCGAAAAGACGTGCGGCAACGGTGAGGTCGACGAGGGCGAAGAGTGCGACGACGGCAACGACAACAATCAGGACGAGTGCCGGGACAACTGCAGGCTGCCAAAGTGCGGCGACTGGAAGGTCGATCCGGACGAAGAGTGCGACGACGGCAACACCGAGGATGGCGACGGCTGCCGGAGCGACTGCACGATTCCCGCGTGCGGCGACGGCATCCCGGACCCCGGTGAAGAATGCGACGATGGCAACGCCGAAGACACCGACGACTGCCGCAACGACTGCACGGCGCAGACCTGCGGCGACGGCACGGTCGACCCGGGTGAGGAGTGCGACGACGGCAATCGCGACGGCGGCGACGGCTGCAGCGCCCAGTGCGAAGCCGAGCGCCACGGTCCGTGCTGCGGCGACGGCACGGTGGATTCGGGCGAAGAGTGCGACGACGGCAACGCCGATGATCGCGACGGCTGCCGCAACGACTGCACCGTGCCGGGTTGCGGCGACGGGCGTGTCGACCCCGGCGAGCAGTGCGACGACGGCAACGAAAACGACGACGACTACTGCCGCAACGACTGCACCGTGCCGGTGTGTGGTGACGGCATCCCGGACCCGGATGAACAGTGCGACGACGGCGACGACGACGACAGCGATGAGTGTCGCAACGATTGCACCGCGCCCGTGTGCGGCGACGGTCGAACCGACCCCGGTGAGCAGTGCGATGACGGCAACGAAAGCGACGACGACTTCTGTCGCAACGACTGCACGGTGCCTTCGTGTGGCGACGGCATCCCCGACGCCGGGGAGGAGTGCGACGACGGCAACGACGACGACGGCGACGGCTGCCGCCGCGACTGCACCGTGCCGGTGTGCGGCGACGGTACCGTGGATGCCGGCGAGGAGTGCGACGACGGCAACAACACCTCCGGCGACGGGTGCTCCGAAACCTGTGACACCGAGCTAGCCTGCGAAGTCGAGCTGGAACAGAGCTGTCGCGTCGTGCCCCGGCCGAGCGGTGAGCTCGACTGCGAAGGCAAGATTACCGCCCTGGTTCTCGAGTACACGGGCGCCGGCTGCAGCGCAACGACCAACCCCCAGGAGGGCAAGTCCGAGTGCGCGGGTGGCGCCAACGGCGCCTCGCCGGTGTCGATCGTCGTGAGCGGAAAGAAGGGCGTTTGGGGGGCCGAAACCGGCGTCCAAATCGGCGACTGGTTCTCGGCGTCGGCGAGCAACGGCGGCGAGGACAAGCTCGACGCCGACACGTTCGTAAACATCGACAACGGTCGCGAAGAGATCGTGTTTCACACCTCGTGCTCCAAGCCGCTCAAGGTTGGCGACCAGTTCGGCAGCGTGCGAGTCATTGCGATTACCTCCACGGAAGGTGGGACGGTGACCCTGCCTTCGGGTGACGAGGAGGGCGACGACCAGTGCGAGGTCGACACCGCACCGGCCGGCACCGAGTGCGACGGCAAGCTGGCGTCGCTGACCCTGCGCTACGTCGGCGGCGATTGCAGCGACTCGAGCCAGGATCAGGAAGGCAAGCTCGAGTGCGAAGGCGACGCGGGCCGCGCCGAGCCGGTTCGCGTGGTCGCCTCCGAAGGCGGCAAAAAGAAGAAGGATGACGACGTCTATCTCGATGAGGAGGGCGTGGTTCTCGATCAGCTCGTTACCATCTCGGCAGCGGGCGGCAAGAAGAAGGAACTCAAGGCCGACACGGTCGTGTCTGTGTTCGACGGGGCTGGCAACGAGCTTCAGTCGCTCACGATTCACACGTCGTGCTCGAAGCCGCTTGCTCTCGGCGACCGGTTCGGAGCGTTCGAGGTCGTCGGGTTCAAAGGCAAGGACGCGTCCGGCAGCCTGGCTGCCGAGGTGGAGTTCATCTACGTAGTGACCAACCCCAACGACGCGCTCATCCTCGTGGACGTGCTCGACGACCAGTTCGGCGTCATCGCGGAGGCGCTGCCGCTCGAGCCAGGCGAGAGCGTGACCTTGACGCATCGGGCCGTCGTGACCGAGACGACGACCAACACCGCGACCGCGGTGGCCCAGACCCCGGACGGTCTGGTTTGCGAGCCCGCGACCGACTCGACAGAGGTGGTCGTGAGCCTGCTCTTTGGCGTGGGGGACGAGTCAATCTCCAGGTGGCCAGCAGTGGAGGAGCTGACAGCTGGCCGGCTGGGCGGTCGCGACTAGGAGCCGAGAGGCCCCGAATCGCGACCGGTCCCCACGGGCCCCCTCGGCAGCTCGCAAGAGTCCGCCGAGGGGGCTTTTTTGCGCGCGCGTGGGGGGCAAAGGCGGCCAGGTACCTGGATTTGCCGGTGGCCTTCGCGGCTCGGTCTTCTATACCTGATGCACATGTCAGCTTTCGGAGCTCGCCCCGGCGGCGCCCGTCTCGAGCGGGTGCGCGCATCTCCCCAGTTTCGCGACGGCCTGTTTCGCAACACCTCGCGGCGCGGGCCCGGGCTGCGCAAGGGCCGCCGCATGCAGGTCCTCGGCGAGTTCGTGCGGTCCGGCGCGGAGCGAACGCCGCCGCTGCCCCTGCCGTCGCGGGACCCGCGGGGCGCGTGGCACGCGGAGCCGGAAACCGGGCTCCGCGCCACGTGGCTGGGCCACTCGACCGCCCTGATCGAGATCGATGGGGCGCGAGTTTTGACCGACCCGGTGTGGAGCGCGCGGGTGTCGCCGTTTCGCTGGGCGGGGCCCAAACGGTTTCAGCCGGTGCCGGTGACCATCGACGAGTTGCCGCCCCTGGACGCCGTGTTGATCTCGCACGATCATTACGACCACCTGGACTACGGCACCATCGCAAAGCTGGAGCCGGTGCTGCGCGACAGCGAGGCGCCCTTTATCGTAGCTCTTGGCGTGGGCGCTCACCTCGAGGCGTGGGGCGTGCCGGCTGAGCGCATCGTCGAGCTGGACTGGTGGGAGTCGACGGAAGTGCCCGGCCGCGGCGTGCGCGTGACGGCGGCGCCGTCGCAGCACTTCTCCGGCCGCAGCGTTGGCACGCGCGACCGAACGCTGTGGGCATCGCTCGCCGTGCGCGGGCCGCGACACGCCGTGTTCTTTTCCGGCGACACCGGGCTCACCGACGAGTATGCCGACATCGCGCGTCGGCTCGGACCGTTCGACCTGGTGATGCTCGAGGTCGGGGCGTTTCACGAGGCCTGGGGCCACATCCACCTCGGTCCCGAGAATGCGCTCGCGGCCCTCGAGCTTCTCGGGGGCGGCAGGCTGCTGCCGGTCCACTGGGGCACGTTTAATCTCGGCCTGCACGCGTGGGACGAGCCGGCGGAAACCCTGCTCGAGCTGGCGCCTCGGCGCGGCGCCGACCTGGTCATGCCGCGCCTTGGCCAGGCGGTCGAACCCGCGCGGGTCGAGATGATCGATCCGTGGTGGCGCGAGATCGCCGCTGAGTCGCGCGAGCGTGTTAAACACCGCCCATGAAGCGTCTTCCGTGTGGACTGCTCGCGATTGCCCTGCTGGGGACTGCGTGCGGTGGTTCGAGCAGTGCGACTCCCGCGAGCCCCGCGCCTGCCGCGGCGCCGCAAGCGCCGGCCGAAGCTGCGGCCCCGGCCGCCGCGGCGACTGCGGAAGCCAGCGCGAAACCGGCGGCGAAGGGCGAGGCGGCCGAGAAGTACCGAAAGGCGGCGGAGCGAGCTGCCTGGCTGCGCGCCAACTACGACAAACGCGAGGTGCGCATTCCCATGCGCGACGGCGTCGAGCTGTACACGATCGTCTACTCGCCGCGCGACACCAGCAAGACGTATCCGTTCTTGATGCAGCGCACGCCGTACTCGGTCGGGCCCTACGGCGATGACTTTCGAGCGGCGCTGGGTCCCGCGCGCTCGTTCGAGGAAGAGGGCTTCATCTTCGTGTTTCAGGACGTGCGCGGTCGCTTCATGTCCGGCGGCGAGTTCGACAACATGCGGCCCCACATCGAGAACAAGGCCGACGGGCAGACCGACGAGAGCACCGACACCTACGACACCATCGAGTGGCTGCTGGCCAACGTTCCCAACAACAACGGCAAGGTGGGCCAGTACGGAACCTCGTACCCGGGCTTCTACACGGCCGCCGGCATGATCGACTCGCACCCGGCTCTGGCCGCGGTGTCGCCGCAGGCCCCGATTGCCGACTGGTTCTTCGACGACTTTCATCGCCAGGGCGCGTTCATCTTGCCCATGGCATTCAACTTTTTCTCCGTCTTTGGGGTCGTGCGCGACGGCCCGCACAGCGAGTGGCCCGAGCGGCTCGACCACGGCACCGACGACGGCTACCGCTTCTTTCTCGAGCTGGGGCCGCTGAGCAACGTCAACGACAAATACCTCAAGGGCAAGATCCCCTTCTGGAACGACCTCGCGGCCCATCCGAACTACGACCAGTTCTGGAAGCGACGCAACCTGCTGCCGCACCTCGAGGGCATCAAGGCCGCGGTCATGGTCGTCGGCGGCTGGTACGACACCGAGGACCTCTACGGGCCGCCGCGGATCTACGCGGCGACCGAAGCCAACAACCCGGGCATCTCGAATCAGCTGGTGATGGGGCCGTGGACCCACGGCATGTGGCACCGGGGCGACGGCGACAAGCTGGGCGCCATCGAGTTCGGGGCCAAGACGTCGGAGTACTTTCGCGAGCAGGTTGAGCTGCCGTTCTTCCTGCACCACCTCAAGGGCGCCGCCCAGCCACAGCTTCCCGAAGCGCTCGTTTTCGAGACCGGAGCCAATCGCTGGCGCGGCTTCGATGCCTGGCCGCCGAAGGCCGCCGCGGCGCGCAGCCTGTATTTGCGCGAGGGCGGTGAGCTGTCGTTCGATGCGCCCACCGCGAACGGCAAGCGTGCCGCGGATTCCTACGTAAGCGACCCCGCGAAGCCGGTGCCCTACACCGCGGAGATCACCGCCAACTGGGCCAAGAAGTACATGATCGAGGACCAGCGGTTCGCGGCCTGGCGACCCGATGTTCTCGTCTACGAGTCGGCGGTGCTCACCGAGGACGTGACCCTGGCCGGGCCCATCGAGGTGGAGCTGTTCGCCGAGACCACCGGCGGCGACTCCGACTTCATCGTCAAGCTGGTCGACGTGCACCCGGGCCGTTCGGAAAAGGCGGTGGCGGCGTTCGAAAAGAAGCAGGCCGAGGGGCGCGACAAGGCCGTGAAGCTCGCCGAGGCCGTGGCGCGCGAGCGCGGCGAGGATCCGGCTGCGGCGGGCGCTGCGGCGGGCCGGGCGTTCGACCGCTACAACAAGCGCAACCGGGTCACCGACCCGCTGTCGCACTTTCAGGAACTCGTGCGGGCCGAGGCGTTTCGCGGTCGCTTTCGCGAAGGCTTCGACCGACCGAAGCGCTTTCGTCGGGGCAAGGTCGAAAAGCTGACCTTCAAGCTGTGGGACCAGCTGCACACGTTCAAGAAGGGCCACCGCATCATGGTGCAGGTGCAAAGCACGTGGTTTCCGTTCGTCGACCGCAACCCGCAGTCGTGGGTGGAAAACATCTTCGACGCCAAGGAGAGCGACTTCATTCCGGTGACCAACACGATCCACCGGTCGCGTCGATACCCGAGCCGGCTGAAGGTCCAGGTACTACCCGAGGGCGAGGTTCCCGGAGAGGTCGCCGTGCCGGGCCCCATCAAGCCGTAGCTGCGGCCGCGGCGAACGACGCGCGTTGCGCACCCCCGATTCGCACCGTACGATGAAGTGCGAATGCGAGACGCCGAGTTCGAGCAGAAGTTCCTCGCCTTTGTCTACGAGACGGACGAGGTGATCACCACCGGCGCCATCGCCTATCACCTCAAAATTCCAATCGAAGAGTCGGACACCCACCTGCAGCGCCTGGCCAGCCGGGGCGTGATTACCCTCGACTCCGACGACGCCGGCAATCTCTACTATCAGTATCCCAACCGGCCCCAGGGCAAGAAGCGGCCGCCCAAGCACAAGAAGCTGACGGCGGGCCAGCCCGCCCAGTCGGCCCCGGCGCAGCAAGTCATTCAGGTGGGCGGCGGTGCCGGCGCCGCGGGCCAGGCGGTGCTCAAACCGATCGTTCGGGCGGACGGCACGGCGATCTGTCCGGTGTGTGCCGAGGAGATTCAGGCCGAGGCGCGCAAGTGCAAGCACTGCGGCGAGGTGTTCGATCCGGCCCTGCGCCGCGCGGCCCAGCCGGTGCACGTCAATGTAGGGCTGCAGCCCTATCAGCAACCGCAGCCGCCCCAACCCAGCGGTCGGCACGATCCGGGCACTGCGGCGATTCTGAGCTTCTTCTGCCCGGGAGTGGGGCAAATGTACTGCGGCCGGGTCGGCGCCGGCATCGGCTGGATGTTCGGCACCCTGCTGGCCTACCTGATGTTCATTTTTCCCGGTTTCGTCGCGCACATCGCCTGCATCATCAACGCGTCGAAGACCGCCCGCGAAACCTAGCCGGTCCGGGCTGGGACCGGGTGCCCGCGCCGGGCGGGGGCTCGAACGTTCAGTCGTAGCGAGCGGATGTACCGAACAATACCGGCGGCTTGCGGTTAGTAAGACCGCGCAAAATGCGCCTTGGCAGGCCCCGCCGCAGTGTTACGTTGGTTTCATGTCACCGCGGTCGCTGGTCATTGATGGTATCGGCGATGCCTCACAGATCGTGCAGCCCCGGCCGGGCTTTGACCCCCAGGTGCTGTCGCGCTTCGGCAGCGAGTTCCACTCGGTTTGGAACCTGGTTGGCTCCGGAATGTCCGTACAGGACATCGTGACCTCGGGAGTCGTATCGCCGAGTCACGCGATCGTCGTAGTCAGGCAGCTGCTCGATGCGGGCGCCCTGCAGGTGCCGGGCGCAGCCGCCGCCGAGCCCGACATCACCATCGTCGACGATTCGGAGCTTGGCGCGCTCACCGAAGAAGAGCACGCGCTCTTTTCCGAAGACGTCGAGCTGAGCGAGCTCGAAAAGCGCCGCATTCTCGTAGCGGCGCGTGTGCTGCGCGACGGAAGTTTCTACGAACTGCTCGGGGTCTCGCCCCAGAGCAACCCGCGCGAAGTAAAGCGGGCCTACTACCGGCTGTCGAAAGAGTTTCACCCCGATCGCTTCTACAGCCGCCGCCTCGGTTCCTTCAAGAAGCTGCTCGAGGCGATCTTCGAGCGCGCCGCCGACGCGGTGAAGATCCTGTCCGACGCGCGCACGGTCATGCCTGGCGACCGGCACGCCGCGTCCCGGCGTCGCCGGCAGCTCGAGCGCTATCCGTTCACGGCGCGGGCGCGGGTGAAGTGCGAATCGTGGAGCGAGATCCACGCGCTCATCACCCTGGATGTCAGCGCCGGCGGTGTCTTTCTCGTGTCCACGCACCTGCCGGAAAAGGGCGATCAGGTTGGCGTGGGCATTCAGTCGCCCGAGGGCAAGACCCTCAAGCTCAAGGGCTCGGTCGCCTTCGTTCGCGCCGATCGCGATGCCCGCCGCCTCGGCCGCAGGCCCGGCTTCGGCGTGTGTTTCGAGGACATGACCGACGAGCAAAAGGCCGCGGTGCTCGAGCTCGTCGCTCACGCGCGCTCGGCCCTGCCCGCGTTTGGCAATCCAACCGAGATGCGGACCGAAGAGCCGGCGCCGGCGCGCCGCCGCATGGCCCGCGGCACCGGCGCGAACCAGGCCATCATCGGTATCGACCTGGGGACCAGCTACACGTCGGTGTCGGCCACGGTCGGCGGCAAGATTCGTCTGCTCCGGTTCCCGGACAACGAGCTGTCGATTCCGTCGGTCGTGAGTTTTCCAAACCGCGACTCGGTGCTGGTGGGCAAGGCGGCCAAGGCGCGGCTTCTCACCGACCCGACCCACACAGTTTCGTCGGCCAAACGCTTGCTCGGTCGGCGCGCGAGCGACACCGAAGTGGCGTCGCACCTGTCCCATTCGGCCTACGACGTGAGCTCGGCCCAGGACGGCCAGGTGCTGATCAACATGTGGGGTGAGCCCTACGCGGTGCCCCAGCTCGTCGGCTATTTGCTCGGGGCCGCGCGCGAAGCGGCGGAGCAGTCGCTGCGGTCGCCGGTCGACAAAGCGGTGGTCACGGTGCCCGTGAGCTTCGGGGCCGACCGTATCGAGCTGTTGCGACGGGCGGCGCGGCTGGCGCATCTCGACATCGTGGAAGTGATCGACGAGCCCAGTGCGGCCGCGCTGGCCAGTCGGTTTCGGCCCGACTTCGGCGGCCTCATCGGCGTCTACGATTTCGGGGGCGGCACCTTCGACTTTTCCATCGTCGATGCGCGCGGCGGCGACTTTCGCGTGCTCGCGACGGCGGGCGACAGCTGGCTTGGCGGCGACGACTTCGACAACGCGCTGGCCGACGCGATTGCCGAGAAGTTCTGGCGCGTGCACGGTGTCGACCTGCGCCTTCGCGCCGTCGAGTGGCAGCAGCTCCTGTTCGAGAGCGAGAGGGCCAAGCGCGGTCTGTCGCAGCTCGACACCATCATGATGTCGATTCCCGAGGTTTGCCACACGCGGCAAGGCACGGTCGACCTCAAGATGCGACTCGGGCGAGCGTCGGTGAATCGACTGTGGGCAGAGCCCATTCGCCGTTCCATCACGACGTGCATGCAGGCCCTGGCGATGTTGGGGCTCCAGCCTCATCACCTGTCCGGGGTGTACCTGGCTGGCGGCACGACGTATCTGCCGGCGGTGCGGCACGCCTTGCAGAGCTACTTTCGCCTGCCGGTGCACAGCGTGGTGCCGCCCGAGTTCGCCACGTGCCTGGGCGCTGGCGTGCACGCGGCTCAACTCACCGCTCGCGTCGCCACCACGCTTTCGAACGTCGCGTCTTCGTGACCGGCGGGCGGCGGGCGGCGAAAGTCACGCCCGCGTCCCTCCACTTCGGGTGGGTTGGATAACTACATCCATGTTCCACGTGTGGGGCGCCTTGCGTTTGCCCGGGCGAACTCGATTGGTCGCGCCGGTTTGGCCCCCGTTGCGCTTCGGTCACAGGTCGCGGCGTGCGCGGTTGGAAGGCCGAGCGCGCCCGGCGGGCGATTTCTAGTACTGTACGCGGGCGATGATTCAACGGGTTTTTCTAGTTCTCCTACTGTGTGCATTTGGCTTTGCTTGCGGCGACGACGACAGCAGCGACGTGACGACCGTGGACAGCGGCGGCGACGGTGATGGCGACGGCGATGGCGATGGCGCCGTGACCCTGTCGGGCGACGTGCAGCCCATCTTCGACGCGAGCTGCGCCTCGGTCGCGTGTCACGACTCGCAAAATCCTGCCCAGGGCCTCGACCTTTCCTCCGGCGCCTCGCAGGCGGCGCTGGTCGGCGTCAACTCCACGGCCTCGGCGTGCAGCGACGAGGTTCTCGTGGTCGCTGGAGACTCGAGCTCGAGCTACCTGCTCGACAAGATTGACGGGACGCAGGCCTGCGGATCGCCCATGCCGATCTCGGGTTCGCCCCTGTCGATGGCGCAGCGCCAGCTGATCGCCGACTGGATCGACGCGGGCGCCCCCAACAACTAGGCCCCCACTGCGGCACGCCGCGTCGGTCCGTGTCCGACACGCGACCGGCGCTGGCGCCGCCTCGGCCGTCCGTCGTACTGTCGACCCGAAGTATGGGCGTCGGGCAGACCATCGGGCGCTACCGCTTGATTCGCCTTCTCGGGCGCGGCGGCATGGGCGACGTGTTTTTGGCCGGCTGGCAGGGGGCCGCGGGCTTCGAGCGCCTGGTGGCGCTCAAGGTGCTCGGCGAGCGCTTTGCCTTTGACAAGGCCCGCCTCAAGCGCCTGGTACGGGAGGCGCAGATCGGCGTGCACCTGGACCACGCCAACATCGTCAGCGTGCTCGACCTCGACGCGGTCGACGGCCGCTACTTCATTGCGATGGAGCACGTGCGCGGGTTCAACCTGCAGCAGGTCATTGCGTTTTTGGCCGGGCGCGAGCAGTTCGTTCCGCTGCCGGCCGCGACCCACGTGGTCCGCGCGCTGGCCCGGGCGCTCGACTACGTGCACTCCTACGCCGACGCCACCACCGGCGAGCCGCTCGGCCTCATGCACGGGGACGTCTCGCCATCCAACGCGCTGCTGGCCGCGGATGGTCGTATCAAGCTGTCGGACTTTGGTGTCGCGTCGCTGGTTCGCGAAGCGCGGGCCGGAAGCTTTGCCGGCAAGGTCGGCTACACCCCGCCGGAGGTGTTCGCGGGCGGCGCAGCCAGGCCGCAGTGGGATCTCTACGCCCTCGGCGTGGTGCTGTACGAAACCCTGAGCGGAAAGCCGGCGTTTGCCAGCCGCGACTTTGACGAGCGCCGCCGGCACGCGGCCCTCGCGCCGAGAGATTTGCGCGAGATTCGCGCCGACCTGCCCGATGCCCTGGTCGACGTGGTCGAACGCGCGATCGCCTTCGAGCCCGACCGCCGATTCGCGAGCGCGCGCCAGTTCTTGTCGGCCCTCGACGTCGCGGTGCCGCGCACGGTCGCCGAAGCGGACCGCTACCGCGACTTCGTCGCCGACCTGTACGCGCGCGACGACTTCGTTCGCGAGCATGGCGCGTTGCCCACCACCGGACGGCTCGACCCGACCCGAGACCTGGCGCCGCTGGGGCCGGCTCGAACTGACGAGATCGAAACCGCCGACAACGACCCGGTGTCGGCGCCCACCATCGAGGCCCGCCCACCGAGAAAGCCGCTTCGCTTTGGCCTCAGTCCGGCCCTCGGACCCGATACCGCCCGCGAGCACGGCGCGCGTCTGGCGCAGATTCTGTCGCGCGAGCTCGGCAGCGAGGTCCGCCCGGTGGTTTTCGGCGACTACCACACGCTGGTCGATTGCCTGTCGCTGGGCGAGGTCGACATCGCCTGGATGCCGCCGCTCGCCTTCGTGGCCGCCGCCCGCCGCGGCGCCGGTTGCGCTCTCAAGCTGCGTCGCCGCGGCGACAGCGGCTACCGCTCGGCCGTGGTCGTGCGGGCGGACGCCCCGATCGCCACGGTCGCCGAGCTGGGAGGCAAGCGGTTGGCCTGGGTCGACCGAGACTCTGCGGGCGGCTACGTTTTTGCCGCCGCGCTGCTGGCCGAGCAGCTCGGTCAGCTGGACCAGGCGCTGGCGGGCCAGCACTTTCACGGCTCGTATCGCGGAGTTGCCGACGCGGTGCTCAATGGTTGGGCCGACGCCGGGGCGGTCTATTCGCCGGTCGATGCGGCCCAGGCCCCGGTGAGCTCGGCGTGGCTGGAGCTCTTCGGTGGCCACGTCGCCGATGTGCGGGCCCTTGCGTTCTCCGAGGTGATCCCGGCCGACAACATCGCCCACCGGCCGGGCCTGGCGCCGGACCAGGTCGACGACGTGGCGCGGGCGCTGCGCGCCCTGGCGGCGGATCCGGCGGGAGCGGTGGTCGTGCGCGGCGTCTTCAACGCCGAAGGCTTCGACGAGGCGGAGCCCGGCGAGTACGAGGTTGCGCGGGCGGCGCTGGCCGCTACCAAGCGAGTAGCATGAGCGCACGTCGCCGCCGCATCCTGGGTATCGTCGCGACCGACAGCACGTTCGAGCGCAAAACGGTCCGCGGGGACGAGGTCTGGGTTGGCAAGTGCATTCACTGCAACCGCCGGCTGGTGGTGGAGGCCAACGGCGATACCGTGGGAACCATCGAGCATATCGTCCCTCGCAGCCACGGCGGAGGCGACGAGATCGTCAATCTGGCCCTGGCGTGCGGCCGCTGCAATCGCGAAAAGGGTCTCCGGCACGACCACCGCAGGCCTGGAGATCCGGGTCTTTCGGCCGTGGTGCAGCAGCTCGAGGCCCGTCGCCGGGAGCGCTGGCGCGAGCCCGATTAGCCGTGGTAAGCCTGCTCGGCGTTGCCTGCTGTCGAGCCGTCCGATACCGTTTCCGTCCTCGAGCGCGACGGCACCACCTACTACATCGTGGGCACGGCGCACGTCAGCGCCGATAGCGTCGCCGAAGTCGAGCGCATCATCGATCAGGTGCAGCCCGACACCGTGTGCGTGGAGCTTTGCCAGGCGCGGTACAAGGCGCTGACCAACGACTCGTCCTGGCGCGATCTCGACATCTTTAAGGTCATCAAGGAGGGCAAGACGCTCTTTTTGCTGGCAAACATCGCCCTGTCGGCGCACCAGCGCCGGATTGGCGCCCAGCTGGGGGTCAAGCCCGGCGCCGAGCTGCTCGCGGCGGTGCGCAAGGCCGAGGCCGTGGGGGCGAAGGTCGAGCTCGTCGACCGCGACATTCACGCGACCCTCAAGCGCACCTGGGCGAACCTGGGGTTCGGCAGCAAGATCAAGCTGCTCGCCGGCGTGCTCATCGGTGGCGACGGCGGCGAAATCACCGAAGAGGCCATCGAGGAGCTCAAGACCCAGGCCGGACTCAGCGAAATGCTGTCCGAGTTTGCCGAGGCCCTGCCGGAGGTAAAGACGCCGCTCATCGACGAGCGTGACCAGTACCTCATGTCCGGCATCGAAGAGGCGAGCGGGCCCAGCGTCGTTGCGGTGGTCGGTGCCGCCCACGTGCCCGGCATGAAGGAAAACTTCGGCAAGGCGATCGACCGCGCCAAGCTCGCCGAGCTGCCGCCGCCCTCCAGGTTCCTGCGAGCGCTCAAATGGGTCATTCCGGCGGTCATCCTGGCGGCCTTTGCGGTGGGCCTGTCGCGCAACGAGCAGCAGGCATTCACCGACATGCTCTACGCGTGGATCCTGCCCAACTCGATCATGTGCGCGCTGCTGACCGCCATCGCCGGCGGCAAGCCCCTGTCGATCCTCACGGGATTCTTTTCGTCGCCGATTACGTCGCTCAACCCCCTGCTCGGAGCGGGCATGGTCGTTGGGCTGGTCGAAGCCTGGCTGCGAAAGCCGACCGTGGCCGACTGCGAGAGTATCAACGAGGACATCGCGACCTTTCGCGGGCTGTACCGGAACCGGGTTTTGCGCGTGCTCCTCGTGGCCGTGATGGCCACCATCGGGTCCGCGCTCGGCGCGTGGGTCGGGCTCGCGGGCGTTTTGTCACAGCTGTAGGGCGTTCGAGCGGACGGCCGCGAGCCGCGGCCGTGGTGACCTGCTAGTTTCGACGCATGCGCAGATCTGGGATCGCGGTCGCGGCACTGGCCGCGATGCTGGCCACCGGCTGCCGACCCGGTGGCGACTCACAGCGTGCTCCCGGAGAATCGGACGCGCCGCCCGCGACCCGAGCCCCCACGGCGCCGACGGCGGCCGAAGGCGAGGCGGCCCCGGACGTTCTGCCCCGGTTTCGCCTGTCGGTCGTCGGCATTAACGACCTGCACGGCCACGTCGAGCGCGTGCCGGTTTACGCCGGTTACCTGGCGAATCTGCGCGCCGCTGGCTTCAAGACCGTCGTCGTCGACGGCGGCGACATGTTTCAGGGCACCCTGGTCTCGAACCTCGGCGAAGGGGACGCCGTGATCGCCGCCTACAACGCCATGGGGGTGGACGCGGCCGCCATTGGCAACCACGAGTTCGACTTTGGGCCCGTCGGACCGGACGCTACCGTGCAAAAAGACGGCGACGATCCGCAGGGGGCTCTCAAGGCGCGCGCCGTTCAGGCCGCGTTTCCGCTGCTCGCGACCAACGTGGTCGACGACAAGACCGGCAAGTCCATCGCCTGGGAGGGCGTTCGCCGGTCGGTGGTGGTTACCCGGGGGATGATCAAGGTCGGAATTCTCGGAGCGACCACCATGGGCACCCCGAACTCCACCATCGCGCCCAACTTTGCCGGGCTGCGCATGTCGCCCCTGGCTGAGGCGCTCGAGAGCGAGGCGCGGGCCCTGCGCGAGCAGGGCGTGCATGTCGTCATTGCGTCGGTGCACGCGGGCGCGTCGTGCACCGACTTCGATGGCCCCGACGATCTGGCGTCGTGCGATCTAGACGACGAGCTCACCGCCGCGGTCCGCTCCCTGCCGCCGGGGCTCATCGACGTGGTGGTCGCCGCCCATTCGCACCGGGCCATGGCCCATCGGGTCAACGGCACCGCCATCATCCAGCAGTACTCGTACGGCCGCGCCATCGGCCGCGTCGACCTGTATCTGCAGCAGCGAACGTTGAAAGTCGCGGACGTGGTGATTCACCCGCCGCGCGATCTGTGCAAGAGCCGCCGCGGCCCGTGCGAGCCCGGTGAGTACGAAGGGGCGCCCGTCGTCGCCGATGCCGCGATCGCCAAACTGCTCGAGCCGTTCATCGAGCGAGCCCGCAAACTCGAAGCGCAACCGCTCGGCGTCGAACTCGCCGGCAAGATCAAGCGCAGCTACGCCGAGGAGTCCGCCCTTGGCAACCTGTTTACCGACGCGCTGTTGGCGCAAACGCCCGGGGCTGATGTGTCGTTGACCAACGGCGGGGGCCTGCGCGCGGACCTGCCCGCCGGCCCTCTCGTCTACGGCGAACTCTACGAGGCCATGCCCTTCGACAATCGAGTGACCACGCTGCCGATGCGCGTCGCGGATCTGGAGCGCGCCTTTGCCCGCAACCTGTCGCGCAGCGGCGGCATTCTTTCGGTGTCGGGCGTGCGGGTTGTGGCCACCTGTCGCGAGGGACAGCTCGATGTCGAGCTTTTCCGCGAGGCGGAGCCGGGCGCCGCGGGCGCCGAGACGGCCGCGCCGGCGACGGGCAAGGCGACAAAGCGGCGGAAGAAGGGCCGCAAGCGCCGCGGCGACCCGCGGGAACCGGGTCCGACGCCTCTCGCCGACGACACGATGCTCACCGTGGTCACGAACGACTACGTCGCCCTGCGGGGCGACAAGGTCCTCGGCGTCGTCGAGCGCACCAGCGACCTGCTCACCATGAGCGACGCGATCGTGCGCGACGAAATCGCCGCCTATCTAGAAGCCAAAGGCTCGTCCACCGCCGCGGTCGTCATCCCGGGTGCCGCGGCGCCGAGCACGCTGTCCTCCGACGAGCTCCTCGAGCCCAGGCGCCTTGTCTACCCGGGCAAGCGCCCGGTGCGCTGCGACGGCTAGCGGCCTGGCGGTGCGACCGTGACCGGCACCCGCCTGGTCCGTGGTCACTTGGGGCCCCTTGCCTACTCCGTCAAGGACGGCCGGTCGAAGCGGACGACGATGTCGTCGCCGGCGTCCACGACGGCGTCGCAGGCCGTGGGCGATAGCCGGACGATCTGGCTGGCGGGGTCGTAGTCGAAGCGCTCTTCGCCGGGAAAGTCACCCACGGTACCCGCGGGAACGCGTTCGACCGGGCGCTCGACGCCGCCGGCGGTGAGGTACACCTGGACCGTGGTTGGGTCCTGGGGCACCGGGGTGACCGGCCCGACGTTGCAGACGATGGTCGCGATGATGTTGCGGAATTCGTCGGCGAGGTCGGCCGCCGACTCGGCGACGAAGTGAAAGTTGGGATCGCGGCGGCTGCTCGGGCTGCCGGCCACGTCGGTCATGAACTGCGCCAGGGACGCGATCGGCGGGTTGTCGCGGATTTCGAGGGTGAAGATCGTGATGTCCCGGTCCCACAGGGTGTTGGCAACGTTTCTCGCCAGCGCGGCCGAGTTTCCCGCGCAGCAGGGCGCGCCGTCGGAAACCAGAAGGACGTGGTAGCCGGTGTTGGGCGTCGGCGTGAGCAAGTCGCGCGACGCCGCGAGGGCCGCCGCCGTGTTGGTGACGCCGCCGGCGCCGAACGCATTCATGATGCCGTTGATGTTGGCCGGGGCTCCGGCGCCGATACCGACGCTTCGGAAGACGTTGCTGGAGTAGAACGCGGCGCCGTATTCGACCTCGAGGTCGGCGTTGAGCAGGCCGCGCACGCTGTCTTCGAGCACGTCGATCTTGATGCCGCCGCTCACGAACGGCGAGTTCATCGACCCGGAGTAGTCGAGAGCGAGGACCAGCTTGGGCACTCGCTTGTCGGCTTCGTCGAACCGGCTCTGGGCGATCTGGGCGACCGCCCGGCTGGACACGGTGCGCTGCCCGCCAAAGAGGGCCGGGCCTTCGACGGTGATCGTCGTGTTGACTTCGATGTCGACCGAGTCTCCGTCTTCGACGATCGTCCAGGCGTAGTTCACCGGCAGCGCGCTGTTGCGGCTGCCGGCCGCCTCGGCGGCGGCCTGCCCGGCGCCCGTTAGCGGGAGCCCCCGATCGCGAATGATCTGGACCGCGGCCAGGGCCGCGGCGTCGGCCGTGCGCTGGGAGTCGGCCCGAATGACCGACAGCCGGCCGACGTAGGCGCCGCCGAGCACCATGGCCGACAGGGCCAGGACCGCCGCGCCGACGATGGGCGTGATGGCGCCCCGCTGTGAGCTCCAGCGACGCATCACTTCGCTTCCAGGCGAATTCCGCCGCTAGCTCCCTGCCAGAGACCGCCGGATGCCCCGCCCGACGACAGCCCGCCAAGGTTGATCGATGGCGCCGCCGGCACGCCCCCGGTTGGGGGGCTGCCGCTGGCACCAGCGCCGCCGTTGTGCGCGCGCATGACGCGCCTCGCGTCTCGCGCCGTCATGGGCGGGATGGGCTTGGCGGCTGACTCGCGCTGGGCGGCCAGGGCCGCGTGATACGCCCGGCCCGTGTCGCTCGACAGGTGGGCGCCACCGCACGCGGGGGCGAGCGAGACGACAAGGACCGCGATCAAGAATCGAAACGAACGGTTCACTGGGGAATCTCCTGGCTGGAATGGCGGTTGGCTTCGTTGGTGGCGGGCGCCGCTTCGCCCCGAGCGACGGGCGCGCCGGCGCGGGGAAAGGCCGGGCGGCGCGCGCTGGCGCGGGGGCGCAGTTCGGGGGATAGCGCGTACGCTTGGGCGCGCAGCTCCGCGGCGCGGTCGGTGTCGCCGGCGTTGGCCAGGACGATCGACATGTTCAGGAGCGTGGTCGGTTGCGACCCGACGGCGCGAAAGCTGCGCTCGGCGGCGTCGAGCTGACCGAGGCGGCCGTAGGCGAAGCCCAGGTTGTTGTAGGCGATGGCCAGGCCCGGATCGATCTCCAGGGCCCGCTCGAGCTGCCTGGCCGAAGCCTCGTAGTCGCCGGCCAGGTACAGGGAGAAGCCGAAGTTGTTGTGCAGCTGCGCGGCCCTGGGCGCCAGGGTGAGCGCCTTGCGGTGGTGAGCTTGCGCCTGCTCGGGTTCTCGCTGCAGGTCGTAGGTCACGGCCAGTCCGGCGTGAGCGGCGGCCGAGTCCGGGGCCTGGGTTACCGCGGCGCGGAACTGATTTTCCGCCTGGCCGAAGAGGCCGAGGTCGCGCAGCACGGTCGCGTACATGACGCGCACGTGCACGTCGTCGGGTTTGTCCTCGAGCATGCGGCGCAGAAGCGGGATCGCGGCTTCGAGCGCGCCCTTTTCGATATAGGTCTCGGCGAGCTCGACGCGCAGGTGCTCGGCCTGCCGGGCCATGGTTTCGTGGGCTTTGCGAGCGGCGCCACAGCCGGACACGGCGGCGGCGGCGACTGCCATGGTCGCGGCCAGCGCGACGGTACGAAGGGGGGCAAACACGTGGTCGGGGCCTTTCTCGGTTACGACAGCGCCCGGGCGAGCTGAACGATGGCGGGGGCCAAGATGATCAGCATCGACGAGGGCAAAAAGAACACGGCGAGGGGGATGGTGAGCTTGGCGGCGACGGCGCCAGCGCGCTCTTCGAGGGTGCTCATGCGCTGGCGACGCGATGCTTCGGCGTATTCGCGCAACGTCACGCCGATGGGCGCGCCCAACCCGTGGGCCTGGGCGATGACGCCGCACAGGGCGGACAGCTCGTCGAGACCAACCCGGCGGGCGAGCCGGCGCAGGGCGTCGGGCATGGATACGCCGGCGTCGATCTCTTTGCCGGCAATGTCGAGCTCGTCGGCGAGGACCGGCGAGGCGAGCCGCATGTCGCGGGCCACCCGACGAAGGGCGTTTTCGAGGGACAGGCCCGCTTCGATGCACGTGGTGAGCAAGTCCACGGCGCCGGGCAGGGCGGTGGAGATCGCCTCGCGGCGTTCGCCGGCGCGCAGCCGTATGATCCACTTCGGGCCAAAGACTCCGGCGATCAAGGCGACGTTTGCGAGCAGCAAGCCCGTGACGTCCCCGGCGGCAGTCGCGATCACCGCGGCGACCGCGCTGCCGGCCGAAATCGACAGAACGCGGTCTTGAAGGTGGCGGTCGATCGCGTCGCGGCTGCGCAGCCCCCCCTGGAGAAGCTCGGTCCGAAGCGCCTCGAGCTCGGCCTGGTTGTCGGGTCGCATGCGCGACGCGAGCGGAGCCACCAGCGTTCGGAGCAGGCCACCGCCGGCGGTCGCGTGCGGGTCCGCGACGTCGGCGGGCACGGCGGCGCGACGCCAGGCAACGAACGCGAGCACGCTGGCGGCGGCAGCGGCGAAAGCGCCGCCCAGGTTGATGAGAGTTGCCAGTTCCATGGGGGGAGTCCCTAGCTAGCCGCCTTGACCAGGCGGCGGGTGAACAGGATGCCGGTGAGCCACCACAGCAGGGCAAAGACGCCGAGCGCCCGGCCCGTGCTGTCGGACAAGAAGAAGTCGGCGTAGCCCGTGTCGGCCGAGCCCGCGAGCAGCGCGAAGCCGACGGGGAGGGCGGCGAGCAGCTTGGCCGAGGTGCGGCCTTCCGAGGTCAGGGCGTTGAGGCGACCGCGGTAGCTGGCCGCCGAGCGCGCGTTGTCGACGATGCGGTCGATGACCGAGATCAGGTTGCCGCCGGTTTCCTGCAGCACCAACACCGCGACCACGAAGGTGTTGACCGAGTCGCAACCGGGCAGACGCTTTCCCATGGCCTCGAGAACCTGCTCGACGGGACGGCCGAGGGCCTGCTCGTCGGCGGCCCGGCGCAGCTCGTCGGCGATTGGCGACGGCGCCTCTTCGGCGGCGAGGGCGATGGCGCTGGGCAGGGCGTGGCCCGCGCGCAGGGCCAGCGACATGATCTCGAGGGCCTGGGGCATTTGCTCGTTGCACTGGTTGAGGCGCCTCGACCGCGCGTGGCGAATGAACAGCCACACACCCACGGCGCCGAACAGGGAGAGAACGGCGCCCATGGGGGCCGAGCCCATCACGAGCCCGAGGGCGAGTCCGCCGCCGGCGGCCATGGCGGCGCGACCGAGAAAGGTCGGCAAGTCCCAGTCGAGGCCGCTTTGGGCCAGCACGCGGCCGAGCTCGCTGGATTCGTCGAGGGCGTTCTTGCGCTCGAGATTGGCCTCTTCACCGCCCTGGATGGCGAGCTGACCGAGTCGCTTGCGCAGCCGCAGACGGGCCCGCATGCGCCGCGACGAGACGATCAGGCTCGCGCTGGCGACGGCGCACGCCACGGTAACGAACACCAGGGTTGTGATTTGGCCCGTCACTTGACTCCTCCAGCGCGGCGCCGCGCCGAGGGCGGTCGGGCCCGAACCGTGCGTCCGGCGCTTGCCGGGGGGACCGGCGGCACGGGCGCCGCCGCGGGTGGCGGCCGCGCGGCGTCGCGCGGCGGCGCTTCCAGGGCCAGGGGCTGGCTGGTCGCCGGTCGGCTGCGGCGGATTTCGCCTGACGCCATGCCGTTGAGCACGCCGGCACCGCGAAAGCGCTCGATGAGAGCCGTGTCGGCCTGGCGCTTGTGAGCGCCGAGAATGGTGCCGTCCGACGTCAGGCCCGAACGCTCGAATTTGAACACCGAGTTCATGGTGATGCGCGTGCCGTCGCAGCCGGTAACCTCGGCAATCTCGGTGACCCGACGCTTGCCGTCCTGCATGCGCGATACGTGCACCACGACGTGAACGGCGCGACTGATCATGGTCGCCATGGTCTCCTCGGCGAGAGTCGAGCCGGTCATGCCGAGCATGGTCATGAGGCGACTCATCGAGTCCTCGCAGCTGTTGGCGTGAATGGTGGCCATCGATCCTTCGTGGCCGGTATTCATGGCCTGGAGCATGTCGAGAACTTCGCCGCCGCGAACCTCGCCGACGATGATGCGGTCCGGGCGCATTCGCAGGGCGTTTTTGACGAGCTCGCGAATGGTGACTTCGCCGCGGCCCTCGAGGTTGGCGGGGCGCGACTCGAGGCGAACGACGTGGGGCTGTTCGAGGCGAAGCTCGGCCGCGTCTTCGGCGGTAATGATGCGCTCGGTCGGGGCGACGTAGCCCGACAGCATGTTGAGCATGGTGGTCTTGCCGGCGCCGGTGCCGCCCGCAATCAGAATCGAGCAGTGCGACCGCACGGCGCACTGCAGGTAGCCGAGCATGTCGGGCGACATAGCCCCGGCCGCGACCAGGGTATCGCCGGTGATTTCCTTGTTGCCGAACCGGCGAATGGACAGCGACGGGCCGTCGATAGCCAGGGGCGGAATGATGGCGTTGACGCGGGAGCCGTCGGGCAGGCGGGCGTCGACCATGGGCGACGACTCGTCGATCCGACGTCCGACGCGGGCGACCATGCGCTGAATGGTGTGGATCAGATGGCGGTCGTCGCGAAAGCGGATGTTGGTCATCTCGAGCTTTCCGCCGCGCTCGACGTACACTTTGTCGGCGCCGTTGACGAGCACGTCGGAAACGGTCGGGTCGTGCAGGATGGCCTCGAGGGGGCCGTGGCCGGTGAGCTCGTCGAGCACCGAGTCGGCCAGGGCCTGCATCTCGCCGTCGCTCATGGCCACGCCGTCGAGGGCGACCAGCTGCTCGACGATGGTGCGAAGCCGGCCTCGCAGGTCTTCCGGCGCGAGAGCCGAGACCTGGGCGAGGTCGAGTCGGTCGAGAATCTTTTGGTGCAGTCGCGCCGCGATGGCCGCCATGTCCTGGCGCTGGGCACCGGCGACGGCGTCGGGCGCGTTGGTGGTGCGTCGCGGTCGCGGTTTTGCGGCGGGCGCTTGCGCGCTTTGCGGGCCGGTGGTGCGGCCGAGGCGTTCGGTGAGCCGCATCAGTTCGCTCCTTTGCGCCAGGGAAGCCATCGACGCTGGGGCTTGTCCGAAACGGCAGTGTCGTCGCGAAACGAACTCGTCAGTTTGCGCAGGTCGTCGGCGACCCGGCTCGCGTTGGCAACGTCGCCAACGATCGCGCCGTCGTCGAACGCCCGACGGACCCGCTTGTAGTCGTTGCAGATGCGCGCGTGTACCGCGAGGCCCAGGGCTCGCTCGACCTCGGCGACATCGATGGACGCCCGGCGGTTGAAGCGGTTGAGGACCAGCCGCAAGCGGTCGCCGTCGTAGCCGAGGGTGCGAAAGAGGCTGATCACGCGATTGGCTCGCCGAACCGACGCGACGTCCTGCGTGACGACCAGCGCGACGTCGTCGGCGGCGTCGAGGACCGACAGCGAGAAGTCGCCAAAGTCGCGCACGCCGTCGACCAGCACGTAGTCGAAGTGCTCGGCGAGCAGCTCGAGCAGCGCCGGCAGGTTCTCGGCCAGTTCGGCGTCGATGTCGTCGAGGCGGCCGGCCTGGGTAATGGCGTGCACGCCCGAGTCGTGGCGCACCAGGCGTCGGCGCAGGCTCGCTTCGTCCCAGGGCTCGTCGCTGTCGCGAATCTGCCGGGCCAGGCCGGCGATGGAGGTCGAGGGCTCGAGGTCGAGGGCGACGAACACGTCGCCGAGCTGCAGGTCGAGGTCGACGATGCACACGCGCTTGCCGACGCGCGCCAGCTCGGCGCCGACGTTGACCGCGAGGGTTGTTGCGCCGCAGCCGCCCCGGCAGCCAAACAGCGCGACGACGCGACCGCGGTGCGCGGGCATGGCCAGGGGGGCCGGCGCCGGGGCGGCCTGGTGTGCGACAGGGGCGGCCGGCGGGGTCGGGGGCGCGGTGCCGATGGCGGGGCGTCGCGGGGTCGCGGGGGCGGGGACTGGCTCGAGGCGGGGTTGTGGGGGCGCCGTTGGCGGCCGGGTTCGCGGCACCTCAGCCCGCGGCGGGGTCGCGATCGGCGCCTGCCGGTACTCGACGCGCGCGACGGGCTGGGGCTGCTGGGCCGCCTGGGTCGCCGGCGACGACGGCCACGAGTTGGGGATGTCGTCGAGCAGCGCCATCGCGCGGCTCACCGTTGGCTCGGGCCCAAACGGGTCCGCCGGCGGTCGAGCGGCCGAGGTGTTGACCTGGGTGTACTCGTCGTCCGGGCTGCCCTGAATGTCGTGCCGGTGAATGACCTGGCTCACTTGAGTGGCGGCGCGAACAAAGCCGTTGGGTACGCGCGCGAACTTGGAATTGCGTCTGCTCACCGGAGTCTCCTTTAGCGGGCGAACCCGACTGCTCCCACGGGAGCCACGGCGTTCTTGGGTTTGCTCGAGCGCGGCTGGTAGCCGCCTTCCTTGCTCTCGGCGGCGCCGAGCAAAAACAGCTCGAGGTCGTTGGGGTCGACCCGGGTCCGCTCGCCGGGCAGCTCCGGTCGTTCGCCCAGCGGGCGCACGCGCCTGGCGGTGACCACGACCAGTAGCTCGGTTTCTTCGCGCCGGTACGAGGTCGATCGGAACAGGGATCCGAGGATGGGCAGCTCGCCGAGCCCCGGCACCTTGTCGACCGTCGACCGAACCCGATCGGACAGCAGACCGGCAATTACGAACGACTGGCCGTCGCGCATGCGAATGGTCGAGTCCGCGTGCCGCGTGGTGAGCCCGGGGACGTTGACCGACGCCAGGCGCACGCCCGTCGAAAAGTCGATGTCGGACACGGTCATGCCCATGTCGAGCTGGATCGTGTCGCCTACGACAGTGGGCGTGAACTTGAGCTGAATACCGAACTCTTTGTATTCGACGCCGATGGTGCCCAGGGACTGGGGCAGGGGAATCGGAAACTCGCCGCCGGCGAGAAACGATGCGCTTTGCCCCGACAGGGCCACCAGGGTCGGCTCGGTGAGCGTTCGCGCGTAGCCCCGATTGGCCAGCAGCGACAGCGTTGCCGAGAACGGAAAGTCGCCGATGGTGCTCGAAAAGATGGCTCCGAAGGTGCCGGCGATGGGCCGGGACAGCAGGGGGACGGCGCCCTCGGCACCGGTGTTGAGGGCGCCCACGCCGGGGGCGTCGCCGGTCGAAGGCGCGGCGTTGACCAGCGGCGAGGCCGGGTTGAGCAGGCCGCCGGCATAGTTACTTTTGCGCGACCAGAAGTTCATGCCGATTTCGCGCAGCGCGGTGCGTGAGACCTCGGCGAACGAGACTTCGATCTGCACCTGCTGGTCGCCGGGAACCACCAGGCCGTTGATGACCTGGCCGCCGCCCGCGGCCAGGTTGACCGACAGGTAGCCGTTGGCAATTTGCGCGGCTCGTTCCACGTCGGCGGCGCTCGGCACCTGCCCGGCGAGAACCACGGCCCCGCCGGCCTGGCGCACGTCGATATCGACGGCTCCGGGAATGGCGGCAACGATGGCGTCGGCGATGGCCGAGACCGGGTGGGTGACCTCGATCATGACGACCTGGACGTCGTTGTCGCCGAGCCACACGGTGGCGGTGGTGCGGCCGACGCGCTTGCCGGTGATGAGGATTTGATTCGGTGGAAACGCGGCGACATCGGCGATGTCCGGGGCGGCAACGCTGACCCGGGCGATTCGGCCACGCGTGCGCATGTACTGAGAGCCCGACGCGTCGACGGCGACGGTGAGTGGCTCGGCGCCCTTTCGCTGGGCGTGGGCGGACGGCGCGGCAAGGGGGCAAAGGGCGGCGACGACCGCAACGGTTGCGACGGCGCGGGGGGCGATACGGCTAGCGGGCATGGTAGGTCTCGATCTTGGCGGGGGCGTTTTGGCGGGACGCCGCAGACGGCACGTCGGGCTCGTCGCTGGCTACGAGCTCGATGCGGCGCTTGCCGCGGCGTCGGCGAAGGCGGGGGCGGTTGGGCTTGGCGTCGCTGGTCTTGGCGGCGGCTTGGGCAGCCGCGTTGGCGTCGGCTGGCGGGGGTTCCTCGTCTTCGGGGGGCGGAGCGAAGGCCGAGAACGCCGCCGGGATGGCGCCGCGGGTGTCGATCACGGCGTCGTCGCCGCCGTTGCGCAGAGCGATGTTGAGTTCGCCCTCGTTGCGCGCCATGGCCAGCACTTCCGATTCTTCCGGGGTGACTTCGAGGGTGACGAAGGTCCGACCGGTGTCCGACGCGGATTTGGCCGAGCCCTTTTTGCCCGGGGCGGACTCGCGCGCGCGCCGCGTGGCGACGTCGGTGTCGCGGCCAACCGTGAGCACCCGAGCGTTTTGCACGGCGATGCGCGAGGACGGGCCGCGGCCGCCGGGGTCGCGAATGGTCACGATTACGTCCACTGCGGCGCCCGGATAGACGAGGCTGGTTTTGCCGACCGCGTCCTCGACGCGCAGGGCGACGGCCCGCATGTTGGGCCGCACCAGGCGCGCCACGCCGGTGCCGGCGCTCGACACCGACAGGCGCGACAGAACCACGGGCTCGCCGGCGAGAATGCCCGCGGTGGGGACGGGGCTGGCGTTGGTGTCGCTCGAAACCGCGCTGAGCAGACTGTCGATGTTGGAGAATGAACCGGCGGGCACGCTCTTTTCGGGCCAGTCGCGAAGTTCGAGGTCGTCGCGGGACAGGGGCTGGGCGGCCGGGAGGTCGCGCTTGGCGACCACCACCGGGCGCACCCGCGACCCGGTGTAGCCGCGGGCGGTCAGCAGGCGACCGACCATCATGGCGGCGATGGCGGCGCAGCCGAGGGCAACGGCGGCCATGGCCAGGGCGCCGAAACGGGCGGCGGTGACAGAGCGTGGGGAGATGGGCATGGGCTCTCGCTTCGAGGAGTGGTCTGGGGGTGGGGCAGTGGGCTAGAAGGGCATGGCGGCGGTGACGGTGAAGCTTTCCGGGCCGACGGCACCGAGCAGCGGGGCCCCCGGCGTCGGTGCCAGGTCACAGGTGACATCGACGTTGAGGACGTTGAAGCCGTTGGGATCGGCCACCAGGGTCGGAGTTACGGTGAGGGTTGCGCAGCTGTTGGCGCCGGCTCCGAGGCGGGCGAGCACCTGGGCCTGAATGGGACCCGGGGCGACCACGCCGCTCACGGCCGCCGCGCGCGTGGCAAAGTTCGCGGCGTCGGTGACGCGGTGCCGGGCCACGAGCACGGTGCCGAAGTGCACGGTGCCGACCACCAGCATGAGAAGCAGTGGGACGAGCAGGGCAAACTCGACGCTCACAGCGCCCGTTTCGGCGCGTCGGTCGCGCGCGGTGCGGGGGAATTGGCGCATCAGAAGACTCCGCGGGTGATGGCGAACACGGCGGCGGCCGAGATGCCCAGCGGCACGGCCATGGGGACCGTGGCCGAGGCGATGCGCCGCGGGGCGCTCGGCACGCTGCGCGAGAGCGCGGCGGTGGCGAGGTTGTCGGCGACCGACCGGCGCAGAGCGGCGCCGCCGACGGCCACGAGCACGAGCGACAGCAGTCCGCCGCCGACGAGGCCGGCGAGCGTGGACCACAGGATGCCGGTTGGGCCGAGCCAGGCGCCAAAAGCAGCGGTGAGCTTGACGTCGCCGGCGCCAATCCAGCGCGCGTGAAACGGGATGATGAGAAGGGCCAGGCCGGTGACTGCGCCGGCCAGGCCGAGGATCGGCGACCAGCCGCCCTCGGCTGCGCGCCACCCGAGTCCGGCTACCAGGATGACGAGATTGAGCCGATTGCTCACGCGTCGGTGCCGAATGTCCGACCAGGCGGCAGCGGTCGCGAAGGTCAGCAGTACCGCGGCGTTAAAGAGCGTCAGCACGAAGTCGTCTCGAGGCAGGGGGGCGGGGGGCGCGCAGCGTCGGGTCGGGTGGCCTAGTTGGTGGTTGCCGCGACGTCGTCGCCGATGTCGGTGAACCAGGCGCTCAACTGATCGCGAAACGCGACCAGCGCGACGATCAGGCCGATGCCGATGACGGCGGTGATGAGGCCGTACTCGACAGCCGTGCCGGCTTCTTCTTCGGTGACGAGGCGGTGGACGAGGGAGTTGGACTTGTTCATTGCTAGGGTTCCTCCTGAATGGGGCGGTTGACGACGCCGGGGTTTACAAACCGCGTGCCGACTACCTTTCGCGACATCGAAGGGGTGTATCGTCTCCATGTTAAGCATTTGATTTATTATGATTTCGTCGCCGATGAACCAAAACTGTACTGCCCCGCACCGATGCAATTGAGAACATGGTGGGGATGGATGACCCTGCGAGAAAGGGAGTCGGGCGACCCCGGAGCGGTCCTCGCGGGGACAAATGACCCCGGGTAAGAGCGAGTCAGCCAGCGTGACCCGGCGCGTGCCCGCCAAGCCGGTAGGCTGCGGCCATGGTGCAGCGCTCAACGCGCGAGGGGCGATGAGCCGGCCTCGGGTCTACTTTTTGCTCCAGGCTGCGGCGTTCGCGACCTGGTGGGTGGTGCTACTCGTCGCGCCGGCCGCCCGCGGAGCGTTCGTTGCGCCGGGCGCCAGCTTTTCGAGTTTGGCCGCGTTCGCTCTGGGGGACCTCGCGGTCGTTGCGCTCACGGTTCCCGTGCTCAACGCCGCCCGACGGGGGCGCGCGTTCGCGACGACCGGTGCCTGGCTCATCGCCGGCGCCGTCGGCTACGCCGCGCTGTACTGCCTGGGCTTGTTCGCCCTCACTGGAGGCGCTGCCCTGGCGGCGGTGGTCATGGTTCCCGCGGCCGCTGGTTCGGCGTGGGCGGCGCGCGAGCTGGCGCGCGAGGTCGCAGTGTGAACCTGTTTCGGCCGGCCCGCGAAGCGCCGCGCTCGCACCACCTCATGGTGACCCTGGCCCAGACGTCGGTGTTTTGGGGCGTCTTCCTGGTCGCTCTCCCGGCCGCCATCTTGCGGTTCGAGTTCGCGCTGGGCATTCCGTCGTTTTCCTTTGCCGCGCAGCACGCCGTCGCCGCAGTCCTGGCGGTTTCCATGGGGGTTCTCAACCTGGGCAGCGGTGTCACCATGGCCCTTGCCGGCCGCGGTACGCCGTTACCCACGAGCACGGCGCGCGAGCTGGTCGTGCGCGGTCCCTATCGCTTCGTGCGCAACCCGATGGCGATCGGCGGTCTCGGCGTCGGGGTTGCCCTGGGCCTCGCGTACGGTTCGTGGGGCGTGGTGGCCTACTCCGTGAGCGGCGGCGTCGCGTGGCACCTGGTGGCCCGGCCGATGGAGGAACGCGACCTGCTCGCGCGGTTCGGCGAGGACTATGCCCACTACCGAAGCGGCGTGCGCAACTGGGTGCCGCGTTTGAGCGCCTACCGGCCCGTGCCGAAATGAAAAGACGCGGCCTCGGTGCCAAAACACCGGGGCCGCGTCGACGGATTGGGGTCGCTTTGGTGGCGTGCTCGACCGACTACCGGTTCAACAGGCGAAGAGCACCCGCGGCAAAGCTCGACGGGTTGGGCGCCACGAGCGCCTCGGGACCTTCGGGGCAGTAGTTGCCAGCCTCGGCGCCGTCGACGAGGTAGGGCACGCAGGTGTCGCCGTTGAGCTCGACCGTCATGACGTTGGCGCCCGAGAGGCGAAGGCTGCCGGCCCCCTGGTCGTCGAGCGAGCCGCTGACCGCAAAGCCGCCGAACGAGTCGAACTCGATGGAGCCCGAAGGCTCGCAACGAGAGCTCACGCAGGTGATCTGGTGGTCGAAGAAAATGGTCTCATCGGCCAGGGTGAGGGTGAGCGTCGAGCGCAGCGTTCCGTCTTCGTTGGAGAGATCGGAGATCTCGACCGTGCCGTCGAGTCCAACTTCCTCGCCGTCTTCTTGCAGTCGGAAGTTGTCGAAGTCGTAGCGCACGTCGCCGGAGGGGTTGCCGAACAGAATCTCCGAAATCGTTGGCGCGTTGATGCCGGTGGCGCGCCCGGAAATGGTCGTGCCGTCCTCGGTGGTGCAGCCGTCGCCAACGAGGGTGGTGCGGTCGCCATCGACCTGAACGGTCGGACAGGAAGCCGTCGGGTCCTCGGCGAGGGCGCCGAACGTCAGCAGGGCCTCGAAGGCCGCGCCGGAAGTGGACGTTTCGATGGCCAGCGCCGCCTGCGCTTCGGTGATGGCAGAGAAGTCAGCGTCGGGTTCGACGGCCGGGCTGTCATCGTCGCCGCACGCGCCGGTCGCGAGGGGGAGCGCGAGGAGCACAGGGAGGAAGCGGGAGAAGATTTTCATGACCGCGGCACAAGGCAATGGCCGTGCCACGCCGGTCGCCGGCGGCTAATTGCGCGGATTCAACCCCCGGGCGCCCCCGAGGCGCGAACGAAAGGCTCGCGGGTGTCAGCGCGCGGTCACACGTGTGCGTGAAGCGCTGGTCGCGGCCGCGTTTCGGCGAGCGAGTCTTGCCGGGTCTTGTCCGCCGGGGGCTCGCTTCGTTCCCATGTCGCTCAGGGCGCCAGCACGACCTTGCCGTAGCTGTCGCGGCCTTCGAGGGCGGCCAGCGCGTCGGGCAGCTGATCCAGAGGCATGGCCGCGTCGCCGTAGATGATGGGGTCGATGTCGCCCTTGGCGTAGTGCTCGGCCAGGGCGCTTTGCGCCGTGTGAATGAGCTGAGGGTCGTGCAGCCGATACGCGCCCCAGTGAACGCCGACCACGGCAATGTTCTTGAGCAAGATTCGGTTCGCCGCGATTTCCGGGATGCGCCCGCTGGCAAACCCGATGACCAGCAGCCGGCCGCGGAACGCGATGCACTTGCTGCTCTTGTCGAACACGTCGCCGCCGACCGGGTCGTAGATGACGTCGGCCCCCTTGCCCCCGGTGATGCGCTTGACCTCGGCGACGAAGTCGTGGGTCTTGTAGTTGATGAGCTCGTCGGCGCCGCAGCGCTTGCAGATTTCGAGCTTGGCGTCGGTGCCGGCGGTGGCGATGACCCGCGCGCCCATGGCCTTGCCGAGCTGAATGGCCGAGGTGCCGACGCCCCCGGCTCCGCCGTGCACGAGCAGCGTTTCGCCGGGCTTCATCTCGGCGCGATAGGCGAGGGCAAAGTAGCTGGTCTGGTACGTGATGAACATCGCCGCGGCCTGCACGTCGCTCATGCCGGCCGGCGCCTCGAAGGCCGCGAGGTCCATGACGGGCATTTGCTCGGCAAAGGAACCCCAGGGCGCCGACGCGATGATGCGCTGGCCGACCCGGAGCTGGCTGTTCGCGCCGACGGCGATGACCTCGCCGCACGCCTCGAGGCCCGGCGTGAACGGCAGCGGTGCCTTGACCTGGTATTTGCCGGCGATGGCGAGAAGGTCCGGGAAATTGACTCCGGCGGCGAGCACCTTGATGACCGCCCCGCCGTCGGGCGGCTCCGGTGCTTCGATGTCCTCGAAGCGCAGCTTCTCTTTGTAGTGACCGTACTCGTGAACGCGCCAGGCCTTCGGCATGCCCGAGAGCCTACACCGCGAGCGGCCGGCCCTCCACGGCTGCACGCCCGGTCTGCGCAAACCACGCTCTTGTTCGCCAGGAAACCCCGCAAAACCGGGCACGGGCCCGGAGCCGGGCGGCAGGAGCCCGCCGCCGACAAGAGGTCACCCGGTTGCCGTTCGCAGCTCGCGGTTCGTGGTTCGCGTTTCGTGGTTCGTGGTTCGTCGTTCGTCGTTCGTCGTGCCTGGTTCGCGGTTCGTCGTTCGCGGCTCGTCGCTCGTCGCTTGTCGTTCGCGGTTCGCGCGGTTCGTCGCTCGTCGCTCGCGACCAGGGCGATGCCTCCGGGCGAGCACGCTCGGGGGAACGAGCGACCGCCTCGCCACCGCGATGAGCACGGGTTCGCGCGCGGGGAATGGACCGGCGTGGTGCGGACTTGGGGCGGCCCATCTGTTGACGCCGCAACAACAAGGCAGCTCGCCGGACGACGCCAACGCAGATGTTGTGATGCCTTTCGCAACGAGTCGAACAAGGCGCACGTTTTCGAAGATTCGAATCACAATCGCCGCGTTGACAGTGCGAGCGGCAACTACCTACCCTGCCGTCATGAGCGCGACGACGGCCGTCGGTGACCGCAGCAAGCGCGCCGAGACGTACTGGCTGGTCTCGGCCGAAGGAGCGCACCGGGGAAGCCGCTACCCCCTCGACAAGGCGTCCATCGTGCTCGGGCGGTCCGACGACGCCGACATTCAGCTGCATGCGACCGGGGTGTCGCGCCGCCACGCGAAGCTTTCGCGTTCGGAGCTCGGGGTCCTCGTGGTCGATCTTCACTCGACCAACGGCACGTTCATCAATGACGTGGCCGTCGAGCGGGGGCGCGCGTTCCCGGGGGACCGGCTGCGCCTGGGACCCACCGCGTGCCTGTGCATCGAGGCCGGTCCCATGGCGGACGCGTCTCCCCTGAAACACTTGAGTCGGCGCCAATTCCAGGTGGCAAAGCTGGTCGCTCGGGGACTGACGAACGCCGCCATTGCGCGCGAGCTACACATCAGCGCGCACACGGTTGCCAGCCACCTCGACCACATCTTTGGCCGCCTCGAACTGCACTCGCGCACCGCGCTGGCCGCCTGGGTCGCCACCCGCGAGCCCGGCGAAGAGTGATGGACACAACGACTGCCGTCCCCGTTGCGGTTCCCGCCCAGACGCTGACGCTGCCGGCGTCGCTCCACGGCCGGTACGCCCTGCTGGGGGCCCTGGGCAGCGGTGGCATGGGGCGTGTGCTGCGCGCCTACGACGCCCGGTTGATGCGCGAGGTCGCGCTCAAGCAGGTGCACGTCGGCGGCGACGAGCTCGGCCTGGTCGAAGAGGCCCGCGCGATGGCGCGTCTCAGTCACCGCAACGTGGTCGCGGTCTACGACGTATACGTCGACGAGCCCGGTGCGGTGACCGTCGCGATGGAGCTGGTCCGAGGTGGCTCCATGGCGGAGTGGCTGCGCGCCAAGCCCGAAAAAGACGAAATCCTCGCGGCGTTTCTCGAAGCCGGCCGGGGGCTCGCGGCGGCGCACGAGGTCGGATTGATCCACCGCGACTTCAAGCCCAACAACGTTCTGCGCAGCGCGAAGGGCGAGATCAAGGTGACCGACTTCGGACTCGCTCAGCCGCCGCCGCCCGATGGTCGAGAGATCGAGGCGCCCGCCATCGGCGGCGGCTTTGCGCCCTATGCCGGGACCCCTCACTACATGGCGCCCGAGCAGCTGGCGGGGGCGAGCGCGACGTTCGCCAGCGACCAGTATGCGTTTTGCCTGGCGCTACTCGAAACCCTGATGGGCGCCCCGGCCTTTCCCGAAGGGCGGGACGCGACCCGCGCCGCCAAGCAGCGCGCGCTTTCGCGCTTTGAAATCCCCGGTGTCGAAGACCAGGTGGTGTCCGCGCTGCGCCGCGGCCTCGATCCACGGCCCGACCAGCGCTGGCCGGACATGAACAGCCTGCTTCGCGAGCTGCGCCCGGAGCCGCGGTCACGCTGGCGTCGCTGGCTGGGCGCGGTCGTTGCCTGCGCGGCCCTGGTCGCTTTGTGGTTTGCGTTCAGCGGCTCTGCCTCGCCTTGCGCGACTGCGGGAGCGCCGGTGGATCGCGAGTGGGATGCCGGGCGGGCGCGCTCGATTCGCGACGCCTTTGCGGCCACGGGCCGAGTCGACCACGCCCGCGCCGCCGCCGACAGCGTCGCGGCGCTGGACGAATACGCGGGCCGCCTGCGCAGCGAGCATCGGGCCATGTGCGAAGCGGCGGACGCGCGACCCGCTTTGCCGCCCGGGATTCGCGAGCGTCGCATGGCCTGTCTGAGCCGGGCCAAGGCCGAGCTGCGGGCGGCGGTCGCCGTGCTGAGCACCGCGGACACGCCGACCGTCGACCGCGCAGCGCGCGTCATCGACCGCCTCACGCCCCCCGGCGAGTGCGAGCAGCGGGCGTTTGCCACCAGTGAAACACCCGCGCCCTCCGACCAGGCGAAGGTCGTCGAGCCGGTACGGGCCGCGACCATTGCGGCGCAAACCCTCGTCGAAGCCGGCAGATTCGACGAGGCAGAGACCCGGCTGGCCGACGTGCTGACGCAATCGGAAAGCCTGCGGCACGACGCCACCCGGTTGGACTACCAAAAGGCCCGCTCGACCGTCGTCGTTCGGCGAGGCAGCGACCAGGAGGCCAGCGACGCCGCGACGGACACCCTTCGCGGGCTCCTGGGCGAAATGATCGCGGGGCAGCATTGGCGGCTGGCGGCCCAAACGGCACAAGCCTTAACGAACGCCGTGGGCGTGCAGCAGAACCGACACCGCGAAGGTGCTTTGCTGGGCCAACTGGCTGTGGCCCTTGCCCGAGCAAACAGTGCCTCGCCGGTGCTGGAGCTTCTGGCTCTTCGCGAGCTGGGCGCGACGCAAACCCGGGCCGGAGACTTTGCCGCCGCCGAAGCGACGCTCGAGCAAGCTCTCGAGCGAGCGACCAACGTGGGTACCGCTCACTCCTCCGTGGTGGCCGGCGTGTACAGCGAACTCATTGTGCTGCGCAACCGGCAGGGGCGGTACGCCGAGGCGGAGACCCTCAGCCGCAAGCTCCTGGCCGACACGCGGCAACGCCTTGGGGAAAAGCATGCTCGCATCCCCAAGATTCTGGGGAACATGGCCAACGCAATCTTGCGCCAGGGACGCTATGACGACGCACACGAGACCTTTCAGACGGCCAAAGGCCTCGCTCGGGAGATCTACGGCGCCAAGCACCCCATCAACGCGAAACTGACGGACGGCATGGGGCTTTGTCGCAGCTATCAAGAGCGCTTTGCCGAGGCCGAGGTGCATCTCAAAGAAGCTCTGGCGCTCATGCGAGAGGCCTACGGAGAAGAGGATCCGCGGACCGCCCTGACCTGGAACAACCTCGCCCGCGTACAGCTCAAGCAGGGCCGACTCGAGCAGGCCCGCGCGTCGACGGAGATGGCCGTCGAGATTGCGCAGCGACGCCTGGCGGTCGATCACCCCAACCGGCTGCTCTACCAACAGAATCTCGCTGAGGTTTACGGCCAGCTTGGTCGGTGGCGTGACGCCGCCGATCTGCTCGAGACGGTCGCCCCACACCGCGACCGTCTGCGGACGGAACGCTACCGGGCCATGTTCGACTTCAACGTGGCCAAGGTAAAGATACAGCTCGGCGATCGCCGAGCCGCCCTCGAGCTGGCGGAGCAAGCCAAAGCGGCGTTCGCGTTGCGACCGGCGATCAGCGAAGAGGACCTAAAAGAAGTCGACGCCTTTCTGCGCCGTCATCGCCGCCGGTAGTGACGAACAGGCGCCCGCCGGGCACGCGCTGTTGCGCGGCTCGCCGGGCGCCTTTTGCTGTGATGCCGCCAGGACGAACGGCCTACATCGGCGTCGGTGCGCGCGCGACCTGCGCCTCGAGCCGCCTGGCGCATTCCAGGGCCTGGGCCAGGCTGCGCTCTCCTTTCTCGGTTACCGGGGAGTCGACGATCTCGGGCGCATGCGCAACGAAGTCGTCTTGCAACGCGAGCGCGCAGGACCGATCCGGGCAGGCGCACATATCGTCTCGGTAGGCCTGCGCCCACTGATCCTGCGTGGCGGTCTTCGCGCGAAAAAACGCCGCCACGCTGGCCGGTTTGTCCTCCAGCCGGGCGTTCCACTCCAGGTCGGTCGCGGAGTCCGCCGTGACCTCGCCCGCGAACAGGAGCTCGTATTGCGAGGGCGTGAGCGATTCGACGTCGACCCCTGTGGCTGCCAGGTGTTGGCGAAACCCGCTTTGCGACGGAGCGTTCGTCGGCGGCGGACGCCCCTCGATCCGACGGAGCCCGGGCGCCTGTCGCGCCGAGGGTGGTGCCGCTCGTTGGTTCTCCGAGGGGGCGGGAGGCTTTTCGTGCGACCAAATCAGCGCACACGCGACTGCGGTGCTGATGGCGAACAGGAGCGGCGCGGCGGCGCGGCGCGCGGTTTGAGCGTTCATCGAGTGACCTCCTCCGTTAGTCCTGGTCGCTGGAACGGCAGTCCGCTCGCGAACCCGGAAGCAGCATCCGCAGAAGCGGCTGGCGCACGTTGTCTTTCCAGAGAATGTCCTGGGTTCGCTCCGCCAGCGGCATATCGCGGTCCTCGCAGACCTTCTTTTCGATGAGAGCCGCGAAAACCTCCCACTGCGACAGGGACGAAAGCTGGAGGTTGGGGTGCGAAATATGGCAGCCCCGGCAGGCCTTGGCGTACACCCGCGAGTAGATCGAGCCGCTGGCTTCTCCGCGAACGAAGCCTCCTTGCTCGGGCATTCGGGCGGCAGAAAACTGTCCCGCCCGGAAGTCGCCGTCGTACCAGGCTTCGATCATCGACCGGGCGGTGCCGACCCCGCCGAGGTGGCTCTCCGCGATTTTCGCGTTCATCTCGCGCATGATGTCGTGCTGCGCTACCCGCGACAGCGGGCCGTTTCGGTAGCCATCGAGGTACTCGAACGCGTTCATGTCGAAGGGGAGAAAGTACGCGCCGGTCGTGGAGTGTGTCTCCGGGTCGTAGGAACCGCCCGCGCCGTGACAGGTGAGGCAGTTGCCGGGGTTGAATACGTTGGAACCGCCTCCAGAGAAGCTTCCTGCCTGGAGCTTTCGCACCGCGGCGACGCCGTGGTTGTCGAGCGCGACCGGGCCGGTGAAAAGCTCGTGGTCGGAGAGCTGGTTGCAGTCCCGGCCGGTGCAGACGTAGACGGCAAAGAAGACCGAGTTCTTTTCGTTCGGATCGATGCTGTCGCGCTCGACCATGGCTACCGTGGCAAAGGGTACGTCGCCGCGCCTTTGCGATTCGAACGACTCCGCCCGCTTGTCGAACTCGGGAAACGAACAGCGGCCGTTTGCTTCCAGGGGCTCGAGGCAGGGAGCGAAGTTGGAGACGTAGCAGGCCCGCTCGCCAGGAAGCTCGAAGTTGCAGTGCATCTCGCGGCCAATGCCGAGGTCGCCTTTGTTGTAGTACTCCGAGACGAGCTCTTTGCCCCGGGAAAAGTACCGGTTGCGAAATGCCTGCAGGGTGCCGAGAGCCTCGGAGATCGACGGGCCAGAACCGTCGGCCCCGGTCTTGACGGCGTCGTAGTAGGCCCTTGTTTCCTCCTGGTAGTAGCCGAGCGTGGTCAGGTTGGATTCGAATTCGCGGCTTGCGGGATCGAATCGCGGGTTGTCGATTCTCGGGTTGAACTTCTTGCGGGCCTGGCCGAGGTAGTTGCGAAGCTCGAGCCGCGGCGGGGCGTTGTCGGGCAACGAGACCTGCGACGGAGTCGGGTCGCCATCGGCAATGAAACCGCTGTGAAGCGTCAGGCCGTCGGCAACAACTCCTGGCGCCTCCTGGGTGAGGTAGGGCTTGACGGACTTTACGTGGGACTTCAACTCGCACGGGTCGAACCAGATCAGAAACATCCGGTAGCGCCCCAGGCCCCCTTTGGGGACGTTGTCCTCGTCGATCGAGAGATCTTCGAACATGACGTGACTGCTCTCGGCCAGCGTCGCGGTGCCCCAACGTTCATTGCGCCAGGAACTTGCGAGCAGAGGATCCGCGTCGCTTTCTTTCAGCATCTGAAGCAGGACGGTAACGGTGACGTCCGGGTTCGGTACCTTCGGAATCACGTAGGCGAAGGCAAACAGCTCCTCTTCGGAAGCGCTGCCAAAGAACGTGAAGATGGAACCGGGGGTGCTGGTGGCAGCGATCGCCTGCGCGTCCACCGCGTCGAATCCGCTGCAGACCTGAGGGCCGTCATCGGCCGCGTGGGCCGACGCAGCGCCGAGAAGGAAGCAGGTCAAAAACGCCAGGGTACACAGGGCTCGCGATCCCCAACGGGGTGACGGTTCTCCCGTGGGGGCGGTAAACGGGTCACCGCCGTTTCGAAAAAGTGCTCGGTCGACGTCTCTTTGTGCCATTGGATTGTCCTCCCGCTAGCTGTGGAGCGGCCAACCTAGCAATCGCCGAAAAAGCTCAATATCGCTTGTTCGAGCCAAAAGACCGCAAGGGACGGTCGTCCCCTGGTCCGAACGACCCATGTGCTTTGCCACGCGAGGCGGTTGGTTGCGGTCGGCGGTCGAGCCGAGCTGTCCTTCGTCGCGCCGGGCGAGATACAGTCGCGCCTGCATGATCGTCCCAGACTCGCTGCCCGCGGCCGCACTGCGCGTCGTTGGGGCGCCCCACTACATCGCCGAACACTTCGAACAGTGGCGCGCCGTCGTTCGGGACCTTCTCTCGGCGCAGATGGGAGTGAGCGAGGACTGGCATGCCCGCGGCAGCCGATGGGAGCCCAAGACCTGGCTTCTGCCAGTTCCCGTCGACGGCGTGGTCGTCTGGCTGTGCCTCGTTCGCGGCGTGGTCGTCGTTGCCGCCCGCGCGCCGGCGCTGCGCGGCCTGTGGATCAACATGCGGCCCGGCCACCTCTACGTACTGGACAAGCTCGGGGTGCGCGATGAGATCATCGGTCACGCCGCGTTCGACGATCGGTTCATCGTCAAGACCAACGACCTGCGCCACGCTCGCGCCTGGCTCGACGAACGCGCGTGCGCCTACATGGCCAACACGCTGCGCTACCGATTCGAGGCCAATCGCACCTGGGTGCGCGCGCTCGTGTATGACGGCGTGCCCGTCGAAAGCGAGGTGCCGACGGTCGTGCGCGCGGTTGGAGCTCTCGCCAGCACGGCCTCGCTCGAAAAGCGCTGGAGCGCGGCCGCCGAGGGGCTGGGCGCGCGGGTCGGGCGCCCGCGGGACGACCGCGATCCCCACGGCCCTATGCGGTTGGACATCGACGGCGTCGCGGCCGAGCTCGACACCTGCGTGGAGGCACTCGGCCGGCGCAAGCGAGCGGCCCGGCTCTTTACCCGGGTGGGCGTTGCTCGCCTCAACCCCGGGGGCACTCGCTTCGTGACCTACGACCACGGCCGGATGGGGCGCGGCCAGCGCCCCTCGGTGCGGGGCCTCGACCGGGTGCAGCCCAAGGAGGCCGTGGGCCAGGACCTGCGCTATCGCTGGTACGGCGGCCACGAGGGCATCTGGCCGCGGGCAGCCCAGACGGCGTTTCTCGACGCCGGGCCGACCGCGCTGGTCGGCGACCGTCGCCGAGTCACGGCCTACTTTGCCGGCTTCGTCGACGACTCGTCGCGCCTTGGCGCCGCGGCGCGCCTGTGCCGCACCCTCGCCGTCGACGTCGCCCGCCACGGCACTGCCGGCCCCTATCGCTAAAGGCGGCCGCGCGTCGAGTGATACGGTATCGTGCGCTCGTGAAACCTGGCCTATGGATGATTGCGTTCGCCGTCGGGTGTGCGTCGACGCCGCCGGCTTCCGAGGGAGGTGGGCAACCGACCGAGCGCTCCTCGGCGCCCGAAGAGGTGGCTCCGGCACCGGTGGCCCCGGGCCCGACTGGTGCTGAGCCGACAGAGGAAGTGGAGCCCGCGCCGGGGGCGCGGATCCGGCCTCCTGCGACGAAGGAATCGGAGCCGAGCTCCGACTACGAGGTCTCGCCGCCGCTCACGGACCTCCAGGGACTCTCTCCGAACCAGATCCTCTCGGTGGTGAGGGCGGAACAGAACCGCATCAAGGCCTGCTACGAGCAGCGACTCTCCCAGGCGCCGGGCCTCGCGGGAAACGTCGACATCCGATGGAAGATCGATTCGACGGGAGCGGTGGTCGAGGCAAGCCTGGCAAAGACCACCATGAATGATCCGGCGGTCGAGGGCTGTATCGTTGACGTGGTGCGCAGGCTTCAGTTTCCCGCGTCGACCAACGGGAAGGCCTCCATTGTCACCTTTCCGTTCGTTTTCGGTAAGGGCTGAGCGCCGTGGCCGCGCGCGGTGGTCGACGCTAGTGCTGTGGGCAGGTCGTTTTCGGTAAGGGCTGAGCGCCGTGGCCGCGCGCGGTGGTCGACGCTAGTGCTGTGGGCAGGTGACGGGGCGGCCGTCGACCTGGCCGGCGCACAGCAAGATGTCCTCGAGGGGAATCTCGCAGGTGCCGCGGTGGCGGAAGGCGGTTGCCGGCAGGCGGTGCCAGCTGCCGACCATGGTGATGTCCATGGGAGCGCGATCGATGACCCCGCCGCCGCGAAACATGGCGTCGAGGTACGAAAGCGTGTGCACGTACCACTCGCGCTCGCCGCCGCAGCCGTCGCCCGGGCCAAACCAGCACTCGTTGTGTCCGCAGGTTTGCCCCCACGAGCCGTCGGTGTGGACGATGTTGCCCACCTTGACCCCGTGGGCGCGCACCGCATCGATCATGGCCGTCCATCGGTGCCAGGGCGACTCCGTCACGCTAAAGGACGACCACGAAGCGTCGAACAGAACCGCCTCGAAGCGGCCGGGCAAGTTGGTGAGGACGAAGTCGACGAGCTCGTCTTCGTCGATCCAGCGCCGGCCGGTAAAGCAGGTGTTGTAGCAGGTGGCGTTGTCGTGCCGGTTACGGAATCCCGGCACGCCCGCCACGTACTCGTACTTGAAGTGGGACAGAAACATAAACTTGAGGGAAGGGCCGAACCGGTCGGCGCGCTTGAGCCGGTTCATGAACCCGTCCATGAAATACAGGGCTTTGATCTTGGCGAGACCGGTGTGCTCGCGTTCGCCGTCGCGAAAGTAGCCCAGCTGCCGGTAGGGGGCGTAGAACGGGCTGTCGAGCAGGATGTACTCGACCTGGAGCCCCAGGTCGCGGGTGCGGTGAAGGCCGAGCCCCGAGTCACCGGAAAAGAACCAGGCATCGGCCGCCATTTGGCCGCAGGTCGCGGCGGCGTTGACGTCGAGTTCGGCTCGGCAAGGGCCGGTACCCGGCAGGCCGAGGGCGAGCAGAGCGGCCGTGGACTGCAGCTCTAACAGGATCGGCTTTGCGCCGACGCGCGCGGCGATCGACCGAATGTAGTCGTCGTCGCGCCGAATGATGTCGGCCGCGTGCAGGTTGAGGGCGTCGAACGCCGGGGCGATCGCGTCCCACGACGGCTGGTAGTCGGGCTCGTAGCGCCGCTCGTGGTCGTCCTGGTTCGGGCTGGGCGAAAAGATCAGCAGGGACCGCCGCGGCGCGTCGTCACCCGGACCAGCGGGCGGTGCCCCGGTGCTCTCCTCGCCCGTCGCCGTGCCCTCGTCGGTGGCGGTTTCCTCCGCTGGCGCGTCTTTGCCGGCGTCGTCGGTCTCGACGATAGATCCGTCGTCGGTGCTCGCGCACCCGGGCAGGGCTGCAGCGGCCGCGCCAAGGGCGACAAGACCGAACCAAAGAGCCGCAAGCCGGGGCATCACCAAGTCCCTCTGGTCGTACCACGGGACGCGGCCCGCTCGTCTGGCAGCCAATGACTCGCGGGTGGAGTCAGGTCAGTTGAGCTCGTCGGGTGGATGGTTGACCAACAGCGGTCGGAGCTACCAGGGCGGAACGCTAGTTGCCGCTGCAGATGTTTTCGCAGAACTCGAGGTCATCGGCCGGGCACTGCGGGACCACGATCACCGAGCCTTCGCCGAAGACTTCGCGCTCGTCATCGCGCTCGCCGTTGGTAATGCGGACCGTGATGCGCAGGGGCGTGTCGTAGATTTGAATTCCCACGGGCGCCGGACACATGAACGCGGCGGCCCCGCGCTCGTCGTGCCAGAAGTCGTTCTCGGCTTCTTCGGGAACGACGAGGAGGTTGCGGGTCGCCGCCAGCACGAGCTGGCCGTCGGATTCGCGTCGCGCTTCGCGCTCGACGAACAGGTCACCCGACATTCCGCGCAGCTCCGGGTTGATCCAAACGTGAAATCCACCCTGGGCACCGGGGCGAAGCTCGACGTCTTGCCCGTCGGTGAGCTCGACATAGCCGAGGCCGTCGCGGTCGGCTCCACCGACGATGACTTCAATGGCGTTCGGAGCCGCGTCGGGGGTGTCGGGCCCGGCATCGGGCAGGTCGGTGGGCGGGTCGCCGGAGCAGCCGCCGAGGGCCGCAGCAAAGCCAAGCAAGATACGTACAGCGCGCATTCGAAAGCTCTCTCAGGAGTATAGCCGCGGCCCCTCTACTTCGGCACGCGAAGGAAGGGGCCTGGCGGGTCGCGGGGACGGGGGCGGGCGTCCTAGTGGCGCCGTCGCCGCTTGCGGACGAAGGCAAAGCCGAGGACCAGGAGCCAGCCGGTGCCCGCGGCGCCGTCTCCGGCCGTGCAGCCGCCGTCGTTTTGTTCGTCGATCGCCTGTTGGATCAGGCGTTTGTGGTCTTTGACCCGCTGGGGGTCGCCTTCTTCCAGCAGCACGTCGGTGTACAGGCTCCAGGGCATCTCGACCGAGCTCCACGGATTGTCGGCGGTGCCGTTGTCCATCCAGAGCTTAAAGCCCTGCTCGGTGACGATGCGTGCCGGGGTTTCGTCTTGCGGGCGGTCGGGGCCGTAGCAGAAGTAGCTGATGGTGCCGACGTGCTCGTTGGAAACCTCGGGCAGGTCGGGGTTGAACGAGAACACCGGGTCTTTCACCATTTCCTCGGGCGAAAGGGTGGTGAACATCCGGGTCATTTTCGGGTAGTCGCGAAACATCTGGCCCGCGTCGCGCAACGGCGTTACGTAGCGCTCGACGATTTCGCCGGTCATCTCGGCGGGGTCGTACTCGAGGTCGACGTCGGCAAAGAGCTCGGGGTTTTGCGCGCGGAACGACGTGAGGTAGTAGGTGAAGTTGAGGTAGTAGTCGTTTTCCTCGATGCCGAAGTCGGCTAGCGCCTGGGGCATCGGCAGGTGGCGGCGCAGGATCTGCAGCATGGTGTTGTTGTAGGCGACAAAGCCGAAGCCAAAGTCGTCGACGCCCTGGGCCGGGTAGCCGTTGCTATTGAGGTACTGGACGTACTCGACCGCGTCGGTGAGCCGCGCCAGCACGCCGGTGTCGCCAAAGCGCCAGTCGGGATCGAGAACGTCTCGCATGACGGCGGTCGTTCCCGCGTACTCGGTCACGAATGAATTGTGGCCCTCGGCCTCGTCCACCGCTTCGGTCACCACGTCGACGTAGTTGGAGGCCGCGTTGAGCCAATCGAGCTTGGCGTCGTTGATGCTGGTGTGAAAGTAGTTGCGCGGGATGGCGCGGTCCTCGCCGAGCACCCAGACCTGCACACCCATGTCGGGGTCGGCGGCAACGCTGGTGAGGATGATGGGAATCATCGGCAGGTCGGACTCGTAGCGAACGACGACGGGCTGAATGTCGCCGGCTTCTTCGCCCTTGCGCAGCTTCAGCGCGAGAAAGTAGGCGCCCTCGCGAATGTAGGGATCCGAGACTTCGTCGGTGCCGGCCGGCACGAAGAAGCCGTTTTCGTCGAGCCAATCGAACATGGGCTGCTTGCTGTCGGCGCGCAGGACGGCAAAGTCGTACGGCCCAACCGAGTCGCGCAAGACCAGCGGCCCGTCGCCGCCGCCGCCGGGGGCGTCGGAGTCGCTCTCGCCGCTGGTCGGCGATCCGGGAAAGCCTCCCCGGCTGTTCGGATCGAACCAGCAGTCGCCTTCGTACTCGGCCTGCAGCCGGTAGCGCGGCTGGGTGGTGCGGATCAGCTGCGAGAACAGCTCGTCGGTGCCCAGGGTCATGTCGGGAATCGAGGGCATCGGCAGCAGCCAGCCGAAGTCCTCGGCCGGGCCGCTGTACTGGATCTGAATATGGGCGGTGACCACCCCGTCTTTCATGTGAAAGGCGATGTTTTCGCCGGCCTGCACGACCGGAACGGCGGGGTTGGGCGGCGCAAAGCACCCGCACGCGAACGCGGTCGAGGGGGCGGCGGCGGCGTGCAGCAGGAAGGCGGACGCCGCTACGGTGGTGGCGCACGCGAGTTGGCCGAGGCGATGGGCGAGCATGAAGGTGGCTCCTTGGTAGGCTGAGGCTGAGTGGGCAAGCCGTTGTCTAAGCAAGCCGGGGGCCAGGTGCAGCCGCCCTGAATTGCACGAGCGCGCCGGCGGGCGCCTCAGGAGATCGATCCTCGCCCGCGGACCGATCTCAGAAATCTGAGGGAGCGGGTGTTAACGGGCGTCGGCCGTGCGCGCCTCGATGAGGCGGACCGTGTGACCCCGGTCGCGGCCGGGGACGTCGACGTCGTCAAAGTCGCCGGGAACGTGCACGGTCGCGCGGGTGAACTCCGCGTCCTGCAGGGCGGCGGCGACCTCGGCGGGCTTGTCGAAATGCAGGTGAACCTTGCCCCGGGCAAACGCGCTGAGGAGCACGCGAAAGGCGCCCGCGCCGCGCATGCCGCTGATGTCGCCGGCGAGGTTGAGGTCCGAGAAGTACACGCCGTGGGAAAATCGCCGCAACGTCCGGGCGAAACGCCGCCACATACCTCGCACGTTGGCGCCGTCGAAGTAGCCCAGCAGGCCCTCGGTAATGATCGCCGTTCCCTGTCGGTGCGACAGATGCGCGCGCGACACGGCCTCCAGGCTGTCGTCGCCGTCGTCGGCGAGGGCGTTGATGGTGGCGACCCGGTGACCGTCGCCAAGCAGGCCCGCCTCTCGAAGGAGCGCTCGTTTGGTGCGGGCCATGTCCGGCAGGTCGCCCTCGATGTACACGAGCCCCCGATCGCGGTAGCGATCCATGAACCGAATGCCGCGGGGGGACAGACCGGCGGCGACTTCGATGACCTGAGAGACGCGGCCCGATTCGATCTCCCGGGCGAGCAGGTGGTCGAGGACGCGATGGCGCGCCAGCAGCATCATATCCAGGCTTGGGTGGGCGCCGAACCGTTCGTACGCGATGTTCATCGGTCGGAGAGCGGCGTGCAACACCGCGCCCCGGCGCGACGACAGCGCCGGATGGGACATGCCGTGTTTGAACCAAACGTACGACGTGTAGTGCGCCGTTGGCGAAATGCGCGCGGAGCTGGGGGCCATGGGGCGCATGGTAGCGCGCCGCGGCCCGGGGCTGGCCCGAGCCGCGGCGAGTGTTCGCGAGCGTTAGCGCTTGCGTCGTCGGAGCAGCAGAGCGGCGCCCAGTCCCAGGATGGCGAATCCCCCGGCGGGGGCGTCATCACCCGGAGCCGTGCAGCCGCAGCCGCCGCCGTCCGGTGAGCCTGGGCCGCCGGTCCCGTCGGTGCGGTCGTCGGGATCACCGGGCTCGCAGGCGCCGTCTTCGCAGCGGCGGTCGTTTTCTTCCTGGAGCAGCTGCTGGATGAGCTCGACGTTGTCGACTTCGCGGTCGGGGTCGCCGGCCTCGCGAAGAATGTCGATGAAGGTGCTCTGGGGCATCTCGGAGATGTTGGCAACCGGGGACCCGGGCTGGGCGCCGCCGGTTCCGTCGGGGTACCAGACCTCGTAGCCCTGCTCGGTGGTGAGTCGGGTGGGCTGGGTGGAGATGGGGGCGCCGCTGCCGTCGCAGTAGACGGTGAGCAGTCCCTCGTGGCGCTGGCTGACGTCGGGCAGGTCGGGGTTGAAGGAAAAAACCGGGTCCTTGGTCATCTCCTCGGGGGAGAGCGTGGTGAACAGCCGAGTCATGTAGGAAAAGTCGCGGAACATCTGCCCGGCCTCGAGGGTCGGCTGAACGTAGCGCTCGTTGATCTCGGCGGCGAGGGCGCCGGCGTCGTAGTCGAGGTCGAGGTCTTCGAACAGTTCGGGGTTCTGAAAGCGGAACGTGTCGATGTAGAACTGAAAGTTGAGGTAGTAGTCGTTCTCGGTAACGCCAAAGTCGGCGAGTCCCTGGGGAATGGGCAGTGCGCCGCGCAGGATGGCAATGAGCTGCGGGCTGTAAAACTCGGTGAAAAAGACGTTGTCGAAGTAGGCGTACTGGTTCTGCCGCAGGTAGGTGATGAACTGAACCGGATCGGTGAGTCCGGCCAGGGTTTCGAGATTGCCGAAGCGGCCCGGAGCGTCGAGCAGGTCGACCATGACGTTGCTGGTTCCGGCGTACTCGGTAACGAAGGAGTGGTGGCCCTCGGCCTCATCGACGGCGTCGGTGACGACCTGGGGGTAGTTCTGTCCTGCGTTGAGCCAGTCAATGGCGGCGTCGTTGATCTCGGTGTGGCGGTAGTTGCGGGGAATGGCCCGGTCGTCCCCGACAACCCAGACCTGGACGCCCATGTCGGGGTCGGCTGCGACGCTGGTGAGGATGATGGGAATCATCGGCAGGTCGGATTCGTACTCGACGACGAGGGGCTGAATGTCACCAGCGTCTTCGCCAGACAGGAGTTTCACGGCGATGAAGTAGGCACCCTCGTTAATGTAGGGATCGACGACGTCGTCGGTGCCAGCAGGCACGAAGAACCCGTTGTCGGAGAGCCAACTGAACATCTCCTCTTTGTCGTCACCTCGCAGCGCGACCAGGTCGAACGGGCCAACCGATTCGCGGAGAATCACCGGGCTACCGCCGTCACCGTCGCCGCCGGGATCCGACGGCGGGGACGGGCTGGGCGCATCGTCGCTTTCGCTGCCGGCGCCGCCGCCGCCAAAGCAGTCACCGACGAACTCGGTGTCGGTTCGGTACAGGGGCTGGGTGACGGGGAGGATCTGGGTGAAGAGGTCTTCGCTGCCGAGCTTGAACTCGGGCAAAGACGGCATGGGCAAAAGCCACCCGAACTCCTCGGCGGGTCCCGCGTACTGGATCTGAATGTGGGCGGTTACCTTGCCGTCTTCGACGTAGAAAACGATGCGCTCTCCGGCCTGGACCACGGGGGTTGCCGGGTCGGGCGGGGCGACGCAACCGCAGGCGCGCGCGGCTGGCGGGGCGGCCATGTGGGCGGCCATGGCCAGGAGCATGGGCGCGACGACCAGGGCGGCGCGCTTGGAACAGTGTCGGACGGACGAAATCACGGGTGCCTCCTCGGGGTGGCTCGCCTACACGCAACCCCCGTGCCTGCTTCACGCCTTTCGAGAGCTTGGGCACTTACGGGCCAATTTCTCGACTGATCTGGGGGGGCACGACAAAAATGTCAGGGGTCGGGCACGTTTTCGCCGAGGGACAACGCGAAACGCCCGGCCCGCACGAGGCGAGCCGGGCGTAGCCGAGTCGACGGGAGGCGAGGGACAGCCCCTAGCGTCGGCGCCGCCGCAGCAGCAAGAAAGCGCCGAGGCCGAGGATGGCAAGTCCACCGGCGGGGGCGCCGTCGCCGGGAGCCGCGCAGCCGCAGCCACCGCTGTCCGCCTCGCAGGCGCCGTCCGCGCAGCGGCGGTCGTTTTCTTCCTGGAGCAGCTGCTGGATGAGCTCGACGTTATCGACCTCGCGGTCGGGGTCGCCGGCCTCGCGAAGAATGTCGATGAAGGTGCTCTGGGGCATCTCGGAGATGTTGGCGACGGGGGAGCCGGGCTGGGCGCCGCCGGTGCCGTCGGGATACCAGACTTCGTAGCCCTGCTCGGTGGTGAGTCGGGTGGGCTGGGTGGAGATGGGGGCGCCGCTGCCGTCGCAGTACACGGTGAGCAGTCCCTCGTGGCGCTGGCTGACGTCGGGCAGGTCGGGGTTGAAGGAAAAGACCGGGTCCTTGGTCATCTCCTCGGGGGAGAGCGTGGT